>Ga0256867_10000070_pt1 | contig 34990 bp, 39 predicted proteins | sample RVTome_15_FD_185939 | JGI IMG/M metagenome (GOLD analysis project Ga0256867, IMG submission 185939) | Soil microbial communities from uranium-contaminated site in the Upper Colorado River Basin, Wyoming, United States - RVT150D86 (HiSeq) ... | reverse complement strand
ACACAGCTGTTCCTGACCTGATCCCTCGCCCGGCCCGGGCATGTCTGCGCGATCCTCTCGGTTGCTATCGTGATGGTCGTGCCCAACGAACACGTGATCGCCGTCGACGAGCCGGACTTCGAGGGCCGTGTGGTCGAGGCCTCCCGCCGTGCCCCCGTGGTGGTGGATTTCTGGGCGGGCTGGTGCCAGCCCTGTCTCGTGCTCGGGCCGGTCCTGGAGCGTCTGGCGGGGGAGTACGGCGGCCGGTTCACGTTGGCGAAGGTCGACGTGGACGCCAACCAGGGGCTGGCGGCGCGGTTCGGCATCCGGGGCATCCCGGCGGTCAAGGCCTTCCGCGATGGCGACGTCGCCGCGGAGTTCGTGGGGGTCCAGCCCGAGGAGGCCATCCGTCGGTTTCTCGACGGCGTGGTCCCCTCGCTGGCGGACGAGCGCGTGGCCGAGGCCCGGGTATCGGCCTCCGCGGACGCAGCCGAGGCCGGGTTTCGGGAGGCCCTGGCCCTCGATCCGTCGAACCCGGGAGCCGTGGCCGGGCTGGCCCGGCTGCTGCTCGATCGCGATGAGGTGGACGAGGCCCGTTCCCTGCTAGCGTCGGTCGCCCCCGACGATTCGGTCCGGCGGCTCCAGGCCGAGGTTGACCTGCGCGAGGCGGGGGGCGAGTCCGGAGAGCTCGGGGCCGCCGCCCGCGCGGCTCTGTCTGGCGGTCACCGGCAGGCCCTGGAGCACCTGCTGGCCCTGGTCGGGGGCGAGGACGGCGACGAGGCCCGGCGCCTGATGCTCGGCGTGTTCGACCTCCTCGGGGACGACGACCCTCTCACCCGGGAGTTCCGGGGCATGCTGGCCAGCGCCCTGTTCTGATGAACGCCTCGATCGACGACCTCGAGCGCCTCGACGTGCGAGCGGGGACCGTGGTGCGGTGCGAGCCGTTCCCGGAGGCCCGGACGCCCGCCTACAAGCTGTGGATCGACTTCGGCCCCGAGGTGGGGACCAGGTCGTCCAGCGCGCGACTGACGGAGCTGTACCGACCCGAGGAGCTCCTGGGCCGGCAGGTGCTGGGCGTGGTGAACTTCCCGCCGCGGCAGGTCGGCCCGTTCCGCTCCGAGGTGCTGACGCTGGGGGTGTACGCCGACGGGGACGTGGTGGTGGTGGTCGGGCCCGACCGTCCGGTCCCCGACGGGTCGCGCCTGGGCTGATGCGGACCGAACGGATCACGGTCGACACCGCGGGGCGGCAGGTCATCGACATCACCGACCGCGTGCTCGGGTTCGCCGGCGGCCTCGACGGGGACGGCCTGCTATCGGTGTTCGTGCCCCACGCCACGGCGGGCCTGGCGCTGGTTGAGACGGGGGCAGGGTCGGAGGGGGACCTGGTGGAAGCGATCGAACGGCTCCTACCCCGCGACGGCCGGTACCGGCACCGTCACGGGTCCGAGGGCCATGGGGCCGACCACCTCCTGCCGGCCTTCGTGTCCTCCTCGCTGGTGCTACCGGTGGTGGACGGCGACGTCGTGTTGGGGACCTGGCAGCGGGTGGTCATCGTGGACACGAATCGGGAGAACAACGCGCGCTCCCTGGTGCTGTCTTTCGTGGCCGGCTGACCGGCCGGTCAGCGCCCCAGGAACCTGTTCGAATCGTTGTCGAACTCCTCGGCCAGGGCACGGAGGATCGCCGTGGCCGGGTGCAGAGGGTCTGCGACGTAGGCCTTGGACGGCACGGACGGCTGCCGAGTCGTCGGCTCGGCGGACAGGCCCTCGGCCGCCGGCACCGGTTCGGGGATCGCCATGGGCTCCGTTGCCGGCTCCGGGGTTGGCTCGGCGATCAAATCCGGCTCCGGCTCCGGGCGAAGCTCGAGCTCCGCGTCGCCCGCGAGGACGGGCTCGGGGACCTCGTCCGGCGGGGGCAGATCGACGACCGGGAGCTCCGCCTCCGTCTCCGGCTCGCCGTCCTCGGGCTCCTCTTCCGTCTCCGGCTTGCCCGCGATTTCCGGCGGCTCCTCTTCCGTCTCCGGCTCGGCCGTGACCTTCGGCGGCTCCTCGATCTCCACCTCGACCTCGACCGGCTGAGCCTTCTCCTCGCCCCCGATCTCCGAAGCCGGCGGCGCCTCGACCTCCGGGGGCTCCTCGGCCTCTGCGGCGGGCGGCGACTCGACCTCGGCCTCCGCGGGCTGGTCCTCCGCGGGCCACTCGGGATCGGGCTCGAGGCCGAAGAGCTCCGCGAGCGTGCGGATCGGATCGGTGTGGCCCTCGGGCTCCGTCGGTGGCACGGGTGCCAGCGCTGCCGCGTCAGCGGCCGCGGCTGCGAGGTCGATGGCCTGCTCGAGCAGCTGGCCGTCGTCCTCGGCGTCCGGGTCCGAGGACGGTGCTTGCTCGACGTCCCGAGCCGCCTCGGCCAGCGCCAGGAGCTCCAGGGCCCGGAACCCTCCCTGAAGCTCCAGGCCCTGCAGGAATGGCGGCTGCTCCGGGATCGTGAACGAGACTCGGCTGCCACCAGCGGGGATCGGCTCGGCCGACAGGATCCCACCGTGGAGGGCCACCAGGGCGCGGGCCAGGGTGAATCCGGTTGGCACCTCGTCCTCGGTCGCCTCCTCCCTGTCGGGCCTCGCTCCTCGGGCGGCCACGAGCACGAAGATCCCCGCGTCGACCCGCTGCGCCTTGACCGTTACGTTCGAGCCGGCCTCGGAATCCCGGCAGGCCTCCTCGACCAGGGCTTGTACGGCGCCCCGGAGCGCGGCTCTGTGAGCCACCGTCGGTAGCCGCGGCGGCGCGGCCACTTGGACGACCACGGACGGGTGGCCCCGGGCGGCCTCGGCCGCGGCCTGGTGGACGATCTCGGCCACATCGCAATGCTCGAAGGCGATGCCGGGCTCCGCCTCGGGGAGGAGCGTTGCCTGGGGAGAGGTCTCCTCGGCTCCGGGGTCAGGGGCCTGGACGGCCTCGGCCTCGGCGTTTACTCCCTTCCCGTTTAGGACGGGCTCCTCGGGCTTGAAGTCATCGCCTGCGGGGAGATCCAGGGCCGCGTCCACAACCAGCCCGCCCTCCAGCAGGCGGTCCACGGTGCGAGCCAGCCGGTCGAGATCGCGGACGTCCGGCAGGACCGTGTCGGCGCCGGCATCGAGGAAGGAGGAAGCCCGGTCGATAGCGCTGCTCTTGACGATCACGCCCACCTTCGCCCCGGAGGCCTCTCGGACCCGCCGGATCACCGAGCTCGTCTCCGGGCCGCGGAGGTCCGACCAGATGAGCACCACGGCGGGGTTGTCTCGCTCGGCGCGCTCCACGGCCCGGGTCCCGTCCGCTGCGGTCTCCACCGCGTACCCGCGTGATCGGAGGACGCCGGCCACGCGTCTAGCCACGGAGGGTCTGGCGCAGACGAGGATCTCCTGAGGCGGCATCCCAGTGTTGTTATCGGCACGGGGGTGCCCAAAACTGGACCTCCTCCTCGGCCGGACGTCCCCCCGGGCTTCCCGTAAAGTAGAGGCATGCCGGACAGCTACGGGAAGCGACAGCGGAACGCCAAGAAGGCCAGGAAGCTTGCCGAGCGGGAGGAGAGGCGGCTGGCCCGCAAGCAGCAGCGGGCCGACCCTGAGGGTGGGGTGCTCCCCGACGGTGCGCCGCGAGAAGGTCCGGGCGCGGCGCCCGACGGCGAGGCGGTGGAGGGGTCGGACGAGGTCGCCGGCGCCGGCACCGAGGCCGAGCCGGAGGCCGCACCCCGGGACGACGCCTAGCGCGCTCGGCCGGAGGATCGAAGGCCGAGCCGCCAGTGGTTGCATCGCAGGGTGCGACCGGCGTACTCGATGTCTCGCTCACCGTTCAGGGAGAACCCCGTCTTCCGGCAGATCGCGTTCGAGGCCCCGTTCGTGATCCCCGGGTATGCGTGGATAACGTCCCAGCGGTCCTCGGCCCGGGCCCGGGCGAGGAGCGCCCGGACCGCCTCGGTGGCCAGTCCTCTTCCCTGGAAGGACGGGAGCACCATCCATCCGATCTCGTTGATGGCCTCGCCTTCCCAGTCGTGGCTCCAGATGCACACCGTCCCGGCCGCGACCGCCGTCAGGCCGTCTGGGACGATGACGCTGTACCAGACCCGGCCGGCACCGACGTCCTCGACGATGCCCCGGAGCTTGTCCGATAGCCCCTCGCGGGGCAGCGGTCCCCCCAGCTCCGCCATGGTCACGGGGTCGGTGACCAGCCGCTCGTAGAGAGGCAGGTCGTCCATGGTGATGTCCCGAAGCCGCACGCCGACAGCCTAGCCTCGGGCGCGGACACGGGCCGTTAGTAGCGCGTACTCGACCAGGCCGCTCCTGCGAAGGCGCTCCACGCTTCCTATCCCGATGCGGGCGCCCCACACGTGGGCCGCCGGAACGTCGCCGGGCGAGGCCAGGCGAGCCCGGGCCATCCGCAGTGCCGGGTCGATGGTCCGGTCCGCGCACAGCTCCACGTGGACGTCCTCGAACCCGGCCCCCTCCGCCGTAGCGGCGATCCTCCCCGCGCTGGCGATCTGCCCCGTCCGGAGCCCCCACACCCGGAGCTGTACCAGCCCCGCCGCGGCCTCGCCCACGGTCCGGGGCGGTCGCTCCAGGGTCACGTCCGACATCGACAGGACCCCGCCGGGCCGGAGCACCCGGATCGCCTCGGCGAAGAACGCCGCTCGGGACGGAAAGTGGAAGGCGGCCTCCACGCAGATCAGCCCGTCGAACGACGAGTCGCCGAACGGGAGCCGGACGGCGTCCGCGAGCACCGGGAGCGCGCCGGCCGACTCGAGCCGGGCTCGCCCGGCCCGGAGCTGGTACTCGGAGAGGTTCACGGCCACCAGCACCCGTGGCGCGGCGACCCGGGCGATCACCGGGTCCTGCGCGCCGAGGCCGTTCGCGACGTCCAGGATCGCAGCACCCCGGGGGAGCGGCGCGGCCACGATCTCCACCAGCCGCTCGGGGGCGCGGGCCGCCTCGTCCTCGTCCCCCTTCCCTTCCCACCAGCCCAGGTTCAGCCAACCGGGGGCGAGCGCCAGGAAGAAGTCGTCGCCGAGGCTCTCGTACACGGTGACCGCCGGACGACGGCCCAGCCGGAAGAGCCGAAGGACGTGCCGGATGTTCGCCCCTGTCACGCCCGACACGCGATGCTCTTCCCGTCGGTCTCCACGTAGCGACGCACGTGGCCGGCCACCCATCCCTCAGGGCTGTCGAGCTCGTCCGCTGGCGTCACCGGTCACGAGGGTAGTCGGTTCCTGCTTGGTCCCCGACGCGTCACCGATCGGATCGCCGGCCCGGGCGGATCGACCCGAAGATCTCCTCGTAGCCGGCCACCATCGTGTCGGATGAGAAGCGCTCCTTGACCCAGGCCCGGCAGCGATCCGGGGCCAACTCCTCGACTAGAGCCACCAGCCGGACCATCTCGTCGGCGTCCCGGCAAAGGAATCCGCTGACGCCTTGCCCTACGACCTCGGGTGCGGCCCCTCGGGGGAACGCGAGCACCGGGGTGCCGCAGGCCATGGACTCGATCATGACCAGGCCGAACGGCTCCTCCCACCGGATCGGGAACAGGGTGGCCCGAGCCCTCCCGAACAGGTCGACCTTTCTTTCATGGTTGACGTCCTCCAGCACCTCGACGTCGCCGTTCAGCAGCGGCGCCACGTGACGATCCCAGTGGTCCCGCTCCTCGGGTGCCGCCTTCTTCACCACCATCACCAGTGGGAGGCCGGCCCGCCTGGCCACTTCCACGGCCACTTCGGGGCCCTTCTCGCGGCTCGTCCGGCCGACGAACAGAAGGAAGTCCTCCTTCCGGGTGGTCTCCGGATACTCCTGGAGGTCGACGGCGTTGTGCACCACGCCCGCGAACCGGATCTCCGGCGCCAGCCGCCGCTGCGACTCGCTGATGGCGACCAGGTGGACGGCGTCCTGGATCAGCCGGTAGTGGCGGCGGGCACGGTCGTGGAGCGGCCCGTGCACCGTGTGAACGACCGGGGGGCTCTCACCGACCAGCGCCCCCAGGGACGAGCCCAGGGCGGTGGAGTGGTCGTGCACGATGTCGGCTCCGTCGGTAGCGAGATAGCTCTGGAGCGAGTGGAACGCGTCGTCCCACACGTCCCCGATGTTGTCCAGCGGGGGCGGCTCCGGGAGCGGGGAAACCAACCTGCCGAGGGTCCGGGAGCCGCCGGAGGCGAACAGGGTCACCTCGTGACCTCGGGCCGAGAGGCCGTCGGCGAGCTGGCTCACGATCAGCTCGATCCCCCCGTAGGACGGCGGGGGAACACTGGTCCATGGCGGTGCGATCTCGGCGATGCGCACGCTCGTCTCGTCCTCCATCCGGGCATCGGCCGTGTGGCTCGGTGGAAGTGCTACCCAGGCGACCGGGGGCGTAATCGCGCGGGAGCTCGCCGGCCCCGCCGGTCAGCCGCCGTCGGCGGGAGCTTCGTCCATCGTCGGCCGGGGTGCGGCCGCGTGCCAGGGGACGCCCGGCAGGATCATGGCGCTGCTCGTGGCCATGGCCACCCGCTTCCCGTCCGCGTCCTCCACCTCGGCCGTGGTCACCGCCACGGTGCGTCCCCGGTGCACCACCCGTGCCCGGGCCGTGAGGTCGCGCCCGTCCGGCGTCACCGGCCGGAGGAAGTTGACCTTCAGGTCGAGCGTGCCGAACGACGCTCCGGGCGGGAGTGTCGTGGTAACGGCGGTGATGATCCCGCCGTCCAGGAGGAGGGCGATGATGCCCCCGTAGAAGGTCCCGAAGCCGGTGCAGAACCACTCGCTGGCCGACACCGACCACGTCGAGGCGCCCTCGTCGACCTCGAGGAGGCGCCATCCCGAGAGCTGACAGACGGGCGGCGCGGCCCGTTCTTCCTTCAGCCACGACTGGACGAGCTCGAGCCCGGGGGTGGCGTCCCACTCCTCCTGGGGGATCACCGTCCCCTCCACCGGACGGAGGTACGGGTCGGGCGTCTCGTATTCGACCGCCTCCACGCTGGGGAGTGGGTCTGGGGGGTCCGGCGGGTCGAACGGGAGCGGACGGAGGACGCACCTCGATGTGGCGTGTGCCAGAAGGCGGCCGTGGACGTCCTCGACGAGCCCATCGGAAAGGCCCTGGCGGGATCCGGAGTGGATCAGCCTGGCCCGGGCCACCAGCCGGTCGCTGGCGGGCGTGGCCGGCCGTAGGAAGTTCATGGACAGCTCGGATGTGGCCAGCACGGTCCCGGTGGGGAGCATGTTGTAGATCGCTCCCCCGAGCGCGGCGTCCGCCACCACGGCCAGCGCGCCGCCCGGGAAAAGGCCCGCGGCCGACTGCCACCACGGGCTGGCGGGGATGGCCCAGGTCGACCTGCCCGGCGTGGCGTCGACCGGCACCAGCCCGGTGAGGTGGTGGATCGGCGGGAGCGGCACCGAGCGTTCGATGAACGGGCGCATCTGCTCATCCGGCGGCAGGGCGAAGAGCCACGGATGCTCGAGGTAGGCGTACCGGCCGCGCACCGGCTCGTCGATGATCACCGCACCCGAGGATACGCCGGGACGGGATGTTCGTACGTGCTGGGATCTCCCCGGTCACATCGGCCGGGGCTCGTTCGTCGCTACGATGACGGACCGGGTCGAGGATGTGACCGATGGATGAGCACGGATGGCTGGCTTAGCGATTCGAGGGCCACCGTGGGGCCACTCTCCTGCAAGTCCCTGTACCGGCGCAGGGACATCCGGCGGCGGATGTGTATACGAGCCGCTGGCCCGCCAGTGTCTCGCCCGTGATTAACTGGCATTTCACCCCAGAGGTGCAGGCCGAGACACGGCCCACGCGTATGGACGGAGCTCCGACGACGCGCTTGAGCGCCTGAGAGGCTCCCGCCGAGGCCTACTCGCCCTGCCACAGCACGGGCGAGACCCTGTGCGTGCCAGACAGTCCCTTGAGGTCGACGTCCCTGGGTGGGGCGAACGCGAATTCGCCGGAGCTCTCGGTCAGGTCTCGTACCAGCGAGGACACGAGGATCTCCGATCCGCGTGCCTCCGCAGCGATGCGGGCGGCCTGGATGACCGCCTTCCCGTAGAAGTCGTCGGCTTCCCTGATCGGCTCGCCCGTGTGAAGCCCTATCCGTACGCGCAGCCGATGCCCGTTCGAGTCGCTCTCGGCGACGGCCCGCTGGATGCCCCTGGCGCACCGCAGTGCGTCACGGGCCGAGGAGAACGCGAGCATGAACCCGTCGCCCTGCGACTTCACCTCGAAGCCGGAGTGCAGCGCGAGCTCCTCGCGGACGATCTCATTGTGCTTCCGGAGCACCTCCATCCACTCGCGGTCCCCGAGTTCTTCGGTCAGTTGGGTCGAACCCTCGATGTCGGTGAACAGGACGGTCACGGTGCCGTTGGGCGCCATAGCCCCGGAGAGGTCGGGGCGGGTCCTCTCGACGTCCTTCGCGATGCTCTCCATCTCCTCGAGCTCGCGGAAGCCCTCGATGGCGGGTCCCGGCTCGAAATCGTCGAGCTCGAACACCCGGCGCACCTCGATCTCGCCGTATTCGCCCTCCACGGCCGTGTTCGGGATCTTCATGGCCCACCGCATCGCCTCGTCCCGCGAGGCGACCTCGATGAGCCAGAACCCGGCGACCAGGTTCTCGTCGTCGAAGGGGCCCTCGATGACGGTCCTGCCCACGGCGGAGAACCTGATCCGGAAGCCCTCCGAGGTTGGGCTCAGCCCGACCCCATCAAGCATCACGCCGGCCCGAACGAGCTCCTGGTTGTATGCCAGCACCCCGGCCAGGTCCTCCTCGGACGGCATGGCCCCGGCCTCGGAGGCCTTGGTGGCCTTCACCAGGATCGCGAACTTCATGACCCTGATGGTACGCGCTATCCGGACCGCATCCGGCTCATCTCCCGCATCGCCCGGGTTCTCTCAATGCGCGGTACCTGTGCCCCCGGCAGGATTCGAACCTGCGACACCCGGTTTAGGAAACAGCGTGGATTTGCGCAGGAGCGGAGCGAATCCTCGGCTCAGTTCGCTCCAGGCCAGCGACTTGGGCCTACCGTTGCCGACCTTGCGCAGGACGCGCAGCGTTCACAGAATGGATGAGCTGACCACGCCAATCGAGAACAGGCTCTTTCTCGCGCCACGTACCTTCCGCTGGACCTTGCCAGCAACGTCTTGGACAGTGCCCTTGGCCTTCTGTGCGGATCCCTTCGCCCGAAGACGCCGATTCTTCGTTGCCTTTCCTACTGCCTTCTTGGCGGACCCTACGACCTTGTTTGCCTTACCCTTGGCTCGCCTCGCTGTTCCTCCCATCAAGCACCTCCCCGCTCAGGCTACCATTTCACCCACTTCTGCAATCGCGCGAACCGTGCGGTTGTCAGAGACGGTGCTAGACGCTATCGCGGAGATGCGGTGGGCCTCCCGCCTAGCGGTTTGGCCCTCGACCTGCCAAGGTAGCGGTGCGAGCAGATCCCGCAGAGCAAGGAGGAGAAATGGGCAGGGGCGGCATCATCCTGCTTCTGTACATCGTGGTCGGCGTAGTCGTGGCCGCGTTCCGCGGCTACTTCCAGGGACTGGGTGATCTCACCGATATCCTCGAGCTCCTGGTGGCAATCGTCGCCTGGCCGCTCGTCCTCGCCGGCGTCGACATCAACTTCGCCAATGGGGGCGGAGGAGGCGGGGGCAGCTAGAGTTGGGCAATCGGTCCCCCGGGAGGCTAGACCAGTAGGCGAGCTGGTCTTCGGTCCCGGGCCGGTCAGCCGGCCCGGTGTCCGGACAGAAGCGGCACCGACGCTCCGCGGGTCTCTTCCAGAGAGATGGTCACCCCAGCAGCCAACCACAGCTCGCCGCGGGAGGTGCCCCCGGGAGGATTCGAACCTCCGACACCCGGTTTAGGAAACCGGTGCTCTATCCCCTGAGCTACGGGGGCGGGGGTTGCAGAAAAGGTGGCAGAAAACCCTTCTCACTCTCCGCTGCGTTCAGTCTACCCGTTGGGATCAGGACTAAGAGGACATCACGCGGCGCGGGAGACGTTGCTCGGAACCGACCCATGGTTCGACCGTGCTGGCCGAATCGGCTGGAGACCGACGAGTTAGGCCGCTGAGGCTAATGGGGGCTGGGTGCGGCGCCGGTGCTCGAGGAGGGCAAGGGAATTCACCATCAAGGCGTACCCGAGCAGGTTCACGAGCTGCCTGGCGGGCCCACAGCGTGAGCTCTCCCCAGGTACAGGCTGTCCACGACACCCCGGTTGATCGACTCCGCGTCGTTGCGACGGGCGTAGAGGGCCTTGAAGTCATTGTCGGCGGGGGGAATGGGCCTGAGGTTCTCGGTCCTGTTGAATCCCCGGGCGGCGTCCTCGTCGTTGGTATGCAGGCGGACTGTCACGGTCCCGCCTCCGTAGGTGTCAGGCAGCCGGTAGTCGTTGTACCAGCGGTACAGGCCGCTCTTGTCCCGGTTCCGATGGGTCCTCACGCGTCGTAGAGGTACGAAAGTGAGGTCACCGCGATCGGTCAGCCTACCGATCCCCAGCGCCCCTCCCTTTGCGTAGAGACTGACACGAGTGGACGAGCCATCCGGCCCACGGACCATCTTGTCCTCCACGTAGATGCTCTTGTCCTGGCGCCTGCCCTCCTTGCGCCTGGGCTTCCTGGCCCAGCCTCCGCTGCCGTGACTCGGTTGATAGAGAGCAGCCCGAACTCCCGGAGGATCCTCTGAAGGTGGGCTCCCCGGAGTGCAGTGTCGTAGACGATCCCTTGGGCTCCTTCGACCAGCGGCGCGAGCCTCGCGAAGCACTCCATAGCGACCGCAGCCTCTCCACCAGGCTTCGGCACCCACTCGATATCGAGGACGATACGCCCTCGCTCGTCCTTGGTCCGGGCGGCAACCAGGATGAACTTGGTCCCCCACGCTGCTTCGCCGTCTCCCTCGAAGTGGAGTCCCGCATCGGGTTCGTGCTTGAAGGGGCGGATTTCCCCAGTCTGCCGGTCGGCGGTCTTCCGTTGGGGCTTTGCCCGGAACAACGGGGTCAGAACCTTACCGTCGGCATGGAGAAGCCGGCTCAGATGTGGGTGAGTCCACGACCCGGGCCCTTGGGGGTCGAGGAGGTTGAGTTCCCTCGCCTGCGCGGTTGAGAGAGTCCGGTGCAGCTCGAGGAGCTTCGACTGGACCTGCGGGTCGGTGAGGTAGCGATTCCGTCCGTACTGGTAGTGATGCCGCTTCATGGGTTCTGCCGCCAGAAGCATCTCCGGCCGATTTGGGAAGCGTTCGGCCACGATCGCCCGGATGAGCTCCCACACAAGGGGATGAGGCAAGTAACGAGGTCACGGTGATCCCGGCCGCGGGCGAGGAGCGGCTCGGCGGTGTGTGCTTCTAGACTGAGTCTGTGACGAGGACCTTCTCCGAGGATGAGCTGATCGCCGAGACCGGCGTCTCCCGCGAGCGGATCGACTGGATGACCGAGATCGGGATTCTCAAACCAGATCGACCTGGGAGCTTTCGGTTCGGCGACGTGTTCAGGGTCAAGCTGGTTGGCGCGCTCCTGAATGGCGGCTTCACGCAGAGGCAGGTCGAATGGGCGGTGTCGGACGGCCACCTCAACCTTGATCGCGCCGACGAGTACGTGCCCGCGGAGCCGGCTCCCCGGTCCGACCGAACGTTCGCCGAGTTCATGGCGACTGCCGGGCCGCGAGGGTCCTTCCTACCCGCCGTGTACTCGGCGCTGGGCCTGCCCGCCCCCGATCTCTCATCGCCGATCTACACCGATGAGGAGGAGCGGCTTCTGCGGTTCCTTGAGGGGTGGCGCCTTGCCCGGAGCGACGAGACCCTCATCCGGGCCGCGCGACTGATCGCCGAGGGGACTCGGATGGCCACCCTGGGATGGGCCGATCTCCTCGACGAGCAGGTGGCCGGACCCGCCGAGGAGCGCGTCTACCGAGGAGAGATCGACCGCTTCCCGAAGGAGGTAGGGGATGCCTTCGTTACGCTGCGAATTCTTCAGCCTCGGATGATGGAGTGGCTCGTCCAGCGCTACCTCGAGCAGCGAAGCGTGGCGTGGATCGTGGAGGGGCTCGAGATCCTATTGGCTTCACGAGGTATGCATGGTCCTCCCCCCCGGCCGACGACGCCCCCCGCGGTGGTCTTCGTCGACCTCTCCGGATACACTCGGCTGACCGAGGAGCGGGGAGACGAGGTGGCCGTCGGGTTCGCGGCAACCCTCCAGCGACAGGCGGAGGCCGTGGCGGCTTCGAAGGGCGGGAGGCTGGTGAAGCTTCTGGGAGATGGGGCCATGCTGCATCTCCCCGATGCCGGGCGTGGCGTTGAGGCGGCGCTCGATCTCGTCCGGGCTCTGAGCGTCCACACCGGGATCTCCGCCCACGCCGGAGTCCACGCCGGACCGGTCATCGAGCGAGACCGTGATCTCTTCGGAAGAACGGTCAACCTGGCCTCCCGCATCGCCGCGGCGGCCCGTCCGGGCGAGGTGCTGGCCAGCCAGGCCGTGGTGGATGCCGTGGACGATTCCGCTTTGCGCTTCGAGCCGTCGGAAAGCGCTGAGCTGGAGGGGATCCCTGAACCCGTCCCGCTCTTTCGGGCGACGGCCAACGGAAACGGCCCCTCAGCCTAACGATCGAACACGCGATTCTGTCAGACTCGGAGTCTAGGCTCAGTCGATAGAGGGTCCAAGCCATGACCGAGCACCTGCAGACGGAGTCCTCCTACTTAGGCGTTCGCTTTGGCGTGGACAACAACTTCTTCCCGCCAAGCCGTTCGGGAGAGGGTCGAGCTGATGGACCTTCAACAAGGCCGGCCGAATTCAGCTGGCCAATCCAGCCCGAGCAGCGAGCGAAACCCAGGTAGAGGGCCCAGGCGGCTTCCCGAACTGGGAGCCACCTCTTTCGTCTTTACTTTGTGGCTAGATTCCCAGCGGCGTAACCTCTCGGCAACTAGCCTGCGCCACGACCCAGACGAAGGAGGCGATGGAGATGCCGAAGGTCTCAAGGGACAGCGCGCCACAACGCCAGGAAGCTGGCGCGGTGGTGGATCTGCGCGACGAGCTCGACGGCTACACCGTAAGCTTCACGTCGCTCCTCGAAGACATCGACGCGACGCCCTTCATGAAGGGGCTTCCGGACGACCGCTGCCAGTGCCCGCATTGGGGCTACGTCTTCAAGGGCAAGATGACCGCTCGGTACGCCGACCATGATGAGGTTTTCGAGGTCGGCGACGCCTTCTACACGCCGCCCGGCCACGTCCCGGTGAAGAACGAGCCCGGCACCGAGATCTTGTGGATCAGCCCCGGCGAAGAGCTGCGCACGGCCGAGGCGGTCATGATGAAGAACATGCAGGCGATGCAGGACGGCTCAACGCCTTAGGCGAGGGGCGTCCGGTGTTGGCAGCCGGCGGCATTGCTAACCGTCGAGGCCTCGCCGCGGCCCTGGTGCTGGGTGCGGCAGGAGTCAACGTGGGGACGCGGTTTTTGGCGCCCGAAGAGGCGCAAATCAACCCCCGGTGGAAACAGATGATCGTGGACGCTGCCGCCGAGGACGCGGTCAAGGTGGACGTCTTGAACGACATCATGCCCATGCCCGGCAGCTACGGTTATGGCACGGTGTTGCGTGCCCTGCGAACGCCTTTCATGGACACCTGGCAGCAGCGACGGCACGAGGCCAAGCGGGACGAACGGCTGCGCAGGGAGGTGCCTAGCTACTTCACGCAGGGGCGGGTGCACGCACTCTTTTCCGGGACCGGGCCCAGCGCTGGCCTCATCCGTGACATCCTGCCAGCCAAACCCCGAACAGCCTGAACGGGAAGCCAAGGCCCTGAGAACTGGTTAGACGGACTGAGCATGTCCGAGGCCGCGCGACTGCCGACTGGAACGGTTACGTTCCTGTTCACCGATATCGAGGGTTCCACGCTGCTCCTCCGGGAGCTGGGCGATCGGTACGCCACGCTCCTCACGGACCACGGCACCATCGTTCGCCGGGCGCTGGCGAGGGAGGGGGGCCAGGTCATCGATACCGAGGGCGATTCCTTCTTCGCCGTGTTCGCCTCCCCGGTCGCGGCGGTCCGGGCGACCATCGACATGCAGCGGGAGCTGGCCAGCCACGCCTGGCCGGGAGGCGCCGATGTCCGGGTCCGGATGGGGCTGCACACCGGTGAGGGCACCCGGATCGGCGAGGGGTATGTCGGCCTCGACGTCCATCGCGCGGCCCGGATCGGGGACGCCGGACACGGGGGACAGGTCCTGCTGTCGGGGGCCACGAGGGAGCTCGTTCAGCACACCCTGCACGACCGGGTGGAGCTCGTCGACCTCGGCGAGCATCGCCTCAAGGACATGCCGAACCCCGAGCGCCTGTTCCAGCTCTCGATCGGCGGGCTCGCCACTGAGTTCCCCCCGTTGCGAACGCTCGACGCCCGCCCGAACAACCTCCCCGCCCAGATGAGCAGCTTCGTCGGTCGCGACGAGGCCATCCGGGAGGTGCAGGCCGCCCTTGAGGGGACCCGCCTGCTGACGCTCACCGGGCCCGGGGGCACCGGCAAGACCCGGCTGGCGCTGGAGGTCGGATATCGTCAGCTTCCGGCGTTCGTCGACGGCGTGTGGTTCCTCGACCTCTCGGCGGTCACGGACCCATCGGTCGTTCCCACGGAGATCGCCATCGCCATCGGGGCCACTAGAGACCCCGGCCAGCCCGTGTTCCAGTGCCTGGAAGAGCACCTCCGAGAACGCAAGCTTCTCCTCATCCTGGACAACTTCGAGCAGGTCGTCGACGCCGCGCTGGCGGTCGAGCACCTCCTGTCTCACGCGCCAGGCCTGAAGGTCATGGTGACCAGCCGCTCGGTGCTGTCCGTCTATGGCGAGCGGGAGTATCCGGTTCCCCCCCTGAAGTTGCCAGATCCGGGGAGCGCCGAGATCATCGATCGCCTCGTTCGGTCAGAGTCCGTGTCTCTGTTCGTGGAGCGAGCGCGAGACGTCCGCTCGGACTTCCAGCTCACCCCGGAGAACGCGCTGGCCGTGGCCGAGATCTGCTCGAGGCTCGACGGCCTGCCCTTGGCCATCGAGCTCGCGGCCGTCCGGGTCAATGTGCTCAGCCCACAGGCGATGCTGCCTCGACTCGACGAGCGCCTCGCGCTCCTGACATCCGGGCCCCGCAGCCTCCCGGAGCGCCAGCGGACCCTTCGCGGAGCCATCGACTGGAGCTACCGCCTCCTGGAGGAACCGGAGCGACGGCTGTTCGCGCGGCTGGCCACGTTCTGGGGCGGGGGAGCGCTCGAGGCGATCGAGGCGGTCGCCGACCACGATCTGGGGGCCCCGCTGCTTGACGTTCTCGGCTCGCTCGTCAACAACAGCCTCCTGCGGCGAACGGAGACCCCCGGTGGCGAGGTCCGGTTCCAGATGCTGGAGACGATCCGGGAATACGCGATGGAGAAACTCGATGATGAGCCCGATTCAATGGAGGTGCGGCGACGGCATGCCCGGTTTTTCCTGGACCTGGCCACCCGGGGCGAGCCGCATCTGTTGGGGCGCGACCAGAAGGAGTTGCTCGATCGGTTCGACCGTGACCACGACAACCTTCGCGCCTCGCTCAAGTGGTCGATCGAGGCCGGCGAGGTCGCTGCCGGCCAGGAGGCCGCGGGGGCGCTGTGGCGGTTCTGGCACCAGCGCGGTCATCTGGCCGAGGGCCGTCGGAAGCTCGAGCACCTTCTGAACGCCCCAGGGGGCGAGGAGCGTACCCCACAGCGGTTCAAGGCGCTGACCGGTGCGGGAGGGCTGGCCTATTGGCAGAACGACTACCCGGCCGCCGAGCGGTTCTACGCCGAAGCGCTGGAGATGGCCCGCGGGCTCGACGACCCGAGGTCGATCGCAGAGGGACTGTTCAACCTGTCGTTCCTCGACCGGATCCGGGGCGACGAGGAGGAAGGGATGGCCAAGCTCCGCACCGTTCGAGAGATGGCCACATCGATCGGGGATCGGCAGTTGGCCGCCGACAGCCTATGGCTCCTGGGGAGCCGCGAACTCCGAGAGGGCCGGCCCGAACAGGGCCTGCCCATGGTGGAGGAAGCTCTTGGCATCTATCGCGAGCTGGGCAACCTGTTCTCCACCGCCGAGTCTCTCGCCAGCCTCGGTTCGTTCTACCTGAGGCTCGGCGACAGCGAGGCTGCTGCCGCAGCGCAGCGTGAGGCCCTGAGGATGTTCGTCGAGGTGGGCAACCCGACTGGGATCGCCATGGCCCTGGAGGAGATGGCGATCGTCGAGGGGATGGAGGGTCGGCACGAGCGCGCCCTACGGCTGGCCGGTGCCGCCTCTGCCCTGAAGGATGACATCGGGGGCGGTGCTCCGGTGGAGCTGATGCGCTCTGATGAAGTGCTGGATGAGTCTCGGAGGAGCCTGGACCCCGAGGCGGCGGAGGCGGCGTGGAACGAAGGTGCGGCGATGGGCACCGACAAGGCGATCGCGTTCGCTCTTGAGGGCCCGAACGGGCCTAGGAACGCCGATGTCGACGACGATGAGCAGGAGCCCATGCGGTGAGGCCCGTCCGGTGTGCACCGCGGGTGGTACCGAGATGACGGACGATCGGAGAACCGAGCAATCGATCACCATCAGCGCCCCGATCACCAGCGTGTGGGAGGCGATGACCACTCCGAAGCTGATCAAACGGTGGTTCTTCGGGGTGGATATGGAGACGGATTGGAAGGAAGGCAGCCCGATCATCCACCGGGGCGAGTACCAGGGCAGGCCGTACGAGGACCGGGGTGAGATCCTGGAGATCGATCCCCCGAGGCTGCTGGTGCATAGTCATTGGAGCCCCGTCTCCGGGTTGCCCGATGCACCAGAGAACTACGAGCGGGTCGAGTGGAAGCTCCGCGAGGGCGAGGGGGGGACCGAGCTGACGATCAGGGAGTCGAACCTGTCGTCCGAGGAGGCCAAGGCAACCTCAGAGCAGAGTTGGCGACTGGTGCTGGAGAAGCTGAAGACGATCCTGGAACGATGGCGGCCCCACGGGGGATGGGCACCCGCGCACGATGACCCCGGCCTGTGACCGGGCCTCGCCATGGCCTGGACATGCCCGCTCATCGTAAGAAGAACTCCTTCAGTACCGGGGCGAAGACCTCCGGCGGAATGAGCGTCGCCTGCCCCTCGAGGGTTCTCCGCTCGGCGTGTGGCATGGCTGCGGCCAGGGTATCGGCGGCGGCGTGCTTGAACTCGGGGCTCTCGTCGCCGTCCAGGACCAGGGCGGGCATGGTCGCGGCCTTGGCGGCATCGGTGGGGACGGCCCCATCGCCTAGCACCTCGTTCTCGTAGGCAAGGGTGGGAGCCACGTCTTCCATGAGCTTCCATTCCGGCGACCCCTTCATGCCAGCAAGCACGTCCGGAGGCAGCATGTCGGCGAGGAAGAAGGCGACCGCGTCCCCCCGTCTGTCGGATGCGAGGAGCTCGGCCAAGTGATCGGTGAAGTCCCTGAACTCCTTCTTTGAAGCCTCGTCGTCGTTATTGAACGGAGGCTCCAACACCGCCAGCTTGGTCACCCTATCGCCGAGCTTCGCGGCAGCCCGCAGCGCCAGGACGGCACCGGACGAGAAGCCGTACAGATTGCTGCAGGTCGGCGCCCTGCCAGGAACCGGACTCATAATCCGCAGGCCGGAGGTTCGAGTCCTCCCCACCCCACAAAAGGAAAGGGCGGGTCAGGGGGCTCATCTGGCGTCGGCGCTCAGTGCCGGAAGCCCTCTCGTGCCACCAGGCCGGACGTTCGACCCGACCGACCGACTGGCTGACCAATCCACCCCCCCAGGCTCAACGATTCACTGGGCAGACCAGAGCCTCCAAGAATCCCGGGGCGGTGCAATGGTAGGGTCGTCCTCCGGAGAGGGAGTTGGCATGGCCCGAGACAAAGCGCGCCTACCACCGCGGTGGTTCGTCGTGACTTTCTGGCACGTGCACCGGTGGATCGTCCGGGCCAGCGGGGGGCGCAAGGGGCTATGGCCCCCGCGACCGGATAAGTGGGGCGCCTTGCGGCTAACCACCAGGGGCCGGCGCAGCGGCGAGCCACGGAGCGTGGTCGTTGGCTACTACGAGGACGGGCCCAACCTGGTCTCGATGGCCATGAACGGCTGGGGCGCGGCTGAGCCAGCGTGGTGGCTGAACCTGCAGGCCCATCCGGAGGCGGTCGTCGAGCTGGCCGGTGGGATTCGGCGCGAGGTGCTCGGGAGAGCCGCGGCGGGCGAGGATCGTGAACGGCTGTGGCAGCGCTGGCGCGAACTGGACCAGAACCTCGACGGCTACGCTGCGCGTCGTCCCCGAGAGACGGCGGTGGTCGTCCTCGAGCCGCGCGCGGTGGCCGAGTGATCCCAGGATCTTCCCGGCCTTGGATCCGCAGCACGTCGAGCACCTGGCCTTTACCCGAAGACAACGCGCCGGGTGACCGTGTGTGCGCCGCCTCCAATCAGGTCCAGGCTCGGACCTGATTCTTGTGGCCAAATTGTGGCTGACTCAGGTGATCTGACGTGATCTCACATGACCTCACAGCACCCGTGAGCAGCGGATATGCCTCAGCTGACCTGGAACTGCACAACTCATAACCCAGAGGTCGCTGGTTCAAATCCAGCCCGCGCAACGACCGAAAACCGCAGGTAGACGGCCCTAGAGGCGGCTCCCGGAACCCGGGAGCCGCCTCGTTTTGTGGCTCTCTTGTGGCTAGATTCCGGCGCCTACGGCGCGCTCTCTGCTGGCTCTCCGGTGGGGGCCGGGTGAAGGTGAATGGATGTGGCTCTCGCTGAGCGGGTGGGACCCCGGGGGCTAACTCTGCCTCGCCTGCTCGACCGGCTCGTCGACTCCGGCAAGACGGTCATCGTCATCCACACCACCAGGCAGTCATGGCGCACGCCGACTGGATCATCGACCTCGGCCCCGGCGCCGGCCACGACGGAGGCCGGATCGTCTTCGAGGGCACACACGCCGACCTCGTCACCGCCCGCTCCACCCTCACCGGCGACCATCTCGCGGCTTACGTCGGCACCTGACCGAGGCCCTCGCGGACACCGTGAGACGAGTTCTCTCGGCCTTGCTACTCGCTCAAGCCGATCTGCTTCATGAACGTCACGGCGTCGTAGAACAGGTACTCCTCGACCATCTGCCGGTTCTTCCAGTGGCCAACCGTACAGAAGTCGACGTCGAATGACTTGCCGGTGGGAGGGGTCTCTGTGCCGTCGGGGCCGATCATCGGTCCTGTCATCGTGCCCGTGTAGCGCGCGATCGAGCAGACCCAGTCGCCTCCGGCGAAGAAGGCCTTGTAGGGCCTGTTCTGTACCCGCTGGTCCGGGAAGGCCCTGAAGGAGTTGATTGCGAACTCTTTGTGGGCCTCGATGCCGTGCTGTGTAGGCGCCGCAGGCAAATGCACCGCAACGTCCTCCGAATGGCGGTTGGCGAACGCTTCCAGGTCCTGCGCGTTCCAGGCGTCATCCCCAGTTTGGAACAGCATCATGTTGTATTGCTCGACTCCCATCTCCTCCTCCGTTTCGCTCATGATCGGTTCAGGTGCCGACTGCAATCGATCTTGCCATACCTACCTTCGTCAGGTCGCCTTGCAGGCAGCACCGCTTCGAGCATATTCTCGCGTGCCACTGAGTGGTCGAGTCTGAAGCTCCTGTAAACTCGCCGACCTGAGTCACGCCGAGCTCTTTCTCTTGCGTTGGGCCTCCTTCCTATCGGTGGTCGGGTCGGGGTCGATGCCGAGATCTCCGCGAAGCAGCCGCAGCTGCTGGCGCTCGAGGTCGGACACGGGCAAGCGCTGCCAACGCTCGGACACGCGGATCAAGGTGGCGAACACCAGCTGTCCGGTACCGAACGGACCCCGAGCCTCGCAACCTCTCCCAAGCCCATGGGAGACCTCAGCCCAATGGTCCTACTGTCGGGGCCGGGTCGGTATCCTGCCTGACGAAGGTTCGTGTGGCGGGCACTGAGACCCAGCACATGCCCCTCTACCTCGGACATTTCTTCGAGTACAGTCCAGTTGGGTGCACGAGCTGCGATAGCGTCGTCGTCGGCCTCTGGCGGGCCGTCCGGGATCTGCGGAGGGCCGAGCTGAAGTTCCTTCGTCCAGTTGAGCTCTCAGGTACCCGATCCGTCGTTACGCGCCGAGCGCCCGGAACCCCTCGTAGACCATGAACGCCGGCCAGAGAATCGCTTTCGGGAAGATCGCCCAGATGTACTCCCAGAACGCGTCGGCCTGCTGCCAGTAGTAGACCAACGCGCCGAAGATCCCGAGCCCGTAGATCGCTCCGCCACCCGCGGCCGCGCCGGCGCTGCCCTTCCCCATCGCCGACCTCCTCCCTCGTCGGTCCCGCGCACGAGGCCACAATATCGATGTTGGGTCTTCTGCTTGACTTGGTGCAAACGAACTGCAAACGTACCACGCGGACTTCGGCGGCACGGGATGGACTTCCGCGGCACGAAGCCCGGACAGGACGGCACGGAAGGGCACCAGCCTCATAACCCAGAAGTCGCTGGTTCAAATCCAGCCCGCGCAACGAAGCGAAAGAGCAGGTCACAACGGACCAACAGCTAAGGTCGCATCCTCCTGGCCGTCTCCGCCACCGTCAATCCCAGGCTAGGCTACGGAGCGTGGACGAATCGGAGAGTCCCGCCTTCGAGGACTCGAAGCTCACCGTTCCCGACCCGTTTCCCCCCGCCGAGGGTTTCGTGCTGATCTCACCCGACGGGTCCTACGCCTTGGACCTCGGCGTTCGTGGTCTCGCCCATGCAGTCGGTGTGCTACCGCGCGAGTGGAGTGTGATCGACGTTCGCGTGGAGAGACGGGGCCTGAGGCGGGTGGTGATCATCGAGGTGACCACGCGGGACGGCCGGCTGGTCGACCGATGGATGAAGCGGCCCCAGGCCGCCAGCGACGGTGATGCCGAGTCCCGCGTGGCTCACGGAGCACGGCTTCACCGAGTTGCAACGACGAAGATTTCCCTTCGCGCCGAGCGCGGAGGGTAGGACTTGCACGGCCAGCCGGACCGCTCCGCAGCCGTACCATCGCCTTCGACGAACCCAGAGGATGAAACAGGACGACCGACAGCTAGGAGGCAAACCTCCGGGCGGCCGCTGGAGCCTTGGACCCGTCGCGCGCGCGGTAGGCCCGAGCCGCCTTAAGGAATCTCTCTGGGAAGCGCTGGCTTAACAGCTCTCCCAGGTTCTCAGCGAGCAGATCGAAGTCTTCCTCGAAGATGTGCCCGTACACGGTCAAGGTGAAGGCTGCGCTGCGGTGACCGAGGATCTTCTGGATCGCCGTGGCGGAAGCGCCGCTGCGGATGAGAGCCGCTGCCGCGGAGTGTCGGAGGACATGGATTCCGACGTCGGGGATCCCGAGACCAGCCAGACTGGCCGGGAAGGCGGCTGGCGAGCCCGATGCCCCCACACGGTCACCTACATCGAGGACTTCGCTCGGGCTCTGGTGACGCTGGGGGAGCGGGAGGAGGCCCTGGGCGCCGTGTGGCACGTCCCAAACGACGAGACCGTGACCACCCGCCGTTTCGTGGAGATGGTCTTCGCCGAGGTCAGCCGGCCCCCACGCCTGCGGGCAGCGCCCCGGTGGGGGCCTCGCCTTGGCGGGACTGTTCCACATCGACACGGAGTTCTACGACGAGCACTATCAGCCCGGTGCGTACCTCGAGACCCACGCGAAGCATATGCAGCGCTGGCACGGGGCTGGTTGAGGGACCCGATCCTCAATCTTCGAGCGTGGCGCCGCCGCTGACCTCGAGGTCGCTGGAGCCCGGATCGCCCCGCACGCTGAGGTTCGCCCCGGCGGAGACCTCGCCATCGATCGCGTCGGTCACGTTGACTGTGGCGCTGGCGCCTCCCGAGACGGTGAGGTGCATCGTTCGGACGATGAGGTCGGAGAGATCGACGTTCGCGCCCCCATCCGCTCGGAGGGCCATCTCCTCGGCGACCCCGATCACGACGACCCGGGAGCCGCCCGAGACGACCAGGCCCGACAGCGCCGGGATGCTGACCTGGACCCTGCGCCCGGACCCGAGGGCGTCGAAGCTGCCCCAGCCGGATCCTTGGATCAGCAGTGTTCCGTCGTCGACCTCCGTGACGATCCGCTCCTGAAGGTTGTCGTCGTAGACGGCCTCGACGAGTGCCCCCGCGCCGGCGTCCACGGCCACCTCCAGGACGATGCCGTCCGAGATCTCGATCCGATCGAAGTCGCCGACCTCTCTCGTCTCGGTGACGATGTCACCGGACCCGACCGGTCCGCAGGCGGTCAACCCGAGGACGACCAGGAGGAGGGCACTGGCTCGGCGCGTCGTTCGCGGCTGCATCGGATCCTCCATTGGTCGACGTTTGACACCATCCTCGGTGGGTGCCGTGCTCCCGACAAACCGGTCCACTGGTGTCTTGAGGGGCGGGAAACTGGTGTCAGTCCCGCAGGTAGAGGAGGACGGCGAGGACACGCTTCGAGTCGCTGCCCGTGGTCGGCAGGTCGAGCTACTAGAAGATGCTGGACACGTACTTCTCGACCGCCCGAAGCGTGATCACCAGCCGTTCCGCGATGCCCTGATTCGACCGGCCCTCCGCCATCAGGGCGATGACCTCGCGCTCTCGAGGCGTCAGGCGGTTCAGCGGGTCGCGGTTCGTCCCTTTCGAGATCAACGCCTAGACGATCGTCGGATCGATCGCCGACCCGCCCTCCGCGACGCGTCGCATGGCGTCGACGAACTCCTTCACGTTGCTGACCCGGTCCTTCAGCAGGTAGCCGGCCCCTCCGCGGAGTCGCCCAGGAGCTGCATCGCCAGCCCCACCTCCACATACTGCGACAGCACCACCACCCCTACGTCAGGGTGGTCGGCGCGGATCGCCAGGGTGGCCTTCATCCCCTCGTCGGTGTGGGAGGGCGGGAGACGGATGTCGACGATGGCGGCGTCAGGCTCGTCGTTGGCCACGAGGGTGAGGAGCTTGTCGGCGGTGTCGCCGGTCCCCGTTACTCGATGCCCGCCTCCGTAAGCAATCGCTCGAGACCCTCCCGGAGGAGGACGCTGTCCTCGGCGATCATCACGCGCATGGTATTTCGCTCTCAGGCGGGTGCCCTTCTCGTGCGGACTCCACACCTGGAGTCTGCCACCTGGAGCCTGCCGTCCAGTGACTCGATCCGGTCGGCGAGCCCTCGAGGCCGGTCCCGAGTTCCGTGGCGGCGCCGCCGGAAACCAGGTGGGGAGCCGACCCTTCATCGATGAAGAGATGATCATCATGGACTGGGCCTCCACACGGCGTCCAGCCACCAGCAAGGGGCGAAGGTTAGGGCGCGACCCGTGAGGAACGGCGAAACGGGACCGGCGAAACGGGACCGGCGAACTGATGCTCCGTTGATCTCACCTCCTCAATCGCGCTCGGACCTTCCACCAGAAACCCGACCCCCGTGACCACCGGTGTACCGGCTTCCGCTCCTGTTCTCGCTCTGTGATGGTGGAACGGATCCCGACAGGTGAGGTCACGATGAAGACGAAGGTCATCCAGAACCACGCCGATCACCCTGGGTCCGGGGCCCAAGCCGATGCTGTCATTCGAACGGTGGGGTTCAGCAAGCGGTTCGGGGAGGTCGAAGCCCTGCACCCTCTCGACCTGGAGGTTCCCCACCACTCCATCTTCGGGTTCCTGGGCCCCAACGGAGCTGGAAAGACGACCACGATCAAGCTCCTGCTCGGGCTGGGGAAGCCGACCGCGGGCCAGGCTGCCATCTTCGGCCTCGATAGCGTTCGCGACAGCCTCGCGATCCGCGCTCGGGTCGGCTACCTCGCGCAGGATCCGCGCTTCTATCCCCACATGACCGCCCGGGAGACGCTCGGGTTCACGGCGCGGTTCTTCTACCGCTGGGGGAGCAGGGCCCTACGAGACAGGATCGACGAGACGCTCGAACTCGTGGGTCTTGCTGACAAGGCCGACCGCCCCGTCAGGGGATTCTCGGGCGGCGAACGGCAGCGGCTGGGGATCGCCCAGGCCCAGGTCAACCATCCCGATCTGCTGATCCTCGACGAGCCCGCGGCCTCCCTCGACCCTCTGGGACGCCGGGACGTCCTCGACCTGCTGGCGCGGCTGAGGGCCCACACGACGGTGTTCTACTCGACGCACATCCTCGACGACGTCGAGCGGGTCAGCGACCACGTGGCGATCCTCGACCGCGGCAAGCTGGTGGCCAGCGCTCCCACGGCCGAGCTCCTCGATGGGGACACGGTCACCTATGAGCTCACGCTCAGGGGCAACGGCGAGGCAGCCATGCGCGTACTTCGCGCCTTCTCATGGGTGAGCGATGTCACGACGGTCGCCCAGGACAGCTCAACGACTCTGACGTTGAGCGTCACCGACGAGAAGGAGGCCGAATCGCTCCTGCTCCGCTCCGTTCTCGAGGACAGGGACGTGACCGTGATGGCGTTCGGCCGGAAGCACCTCAACCTGGAGGAAGCCTTCCTCCGGCTCGTGGAAGGAGGTACACGATGAGCGTCGCGACCACCGAGAGCGATTCGGAACCGACACTCGACCTGACGCCCGCGATGGGTCAGCGGAGCGGGTTCGGCAACCTCCTTCGCAAGGAGCTCGGACAGTGGTGGGGCACACGCCAGTGGTGGATCCAGCTTCTCGCCTGGGTGGTGATCCTCAACGGTGTCGCGGCGCTGATCATGATCGATCCGGAAAGCACGGCGAACGAAGCGGTCCAGACGTTCCTCCTGATGGGGGCCTTCGTGATCGGGGTCGGCGTGGTGCTCACCGTGCAGGGAGCCGTCGTCGGCGAACGAGAGTCGGGGACGGCCGCGTGGATCATGTCGAAGCCGGTCTCTCCGTCCGCCTTCATATTGGCCAAGCTGGTCGCCCACTCGCTCGGGTTTCTGGTGACCGCCGTCCTCGTCCCCACTCTCGTGTTCGCCGCGGAGGCCGCCGTGCTTCTCTCCGTTCCTCTCTCGTACGGGTCGCTCGCGCTCGGGGTCGTCGTAGTGGCGCTGGCCGTCGTCTTCTACGTGGCGCTGACCCTCGCGCTGGGCACCCTCTCCCGGGGTCGCGGCCCAGTAGCCGGGATCGGGGTCGGGATGCTGCTGATGGGCCAGTTCTTCGCCGGGATGCTTCCCCTGGCTCTCGTGATCGTCACCCCGTGGCTGCTGGGGGACGTGGCGACGTCCGTCGCCCTGGGCACCGAGCTCGAGTTCAACGGTGCGATCCCTGTCATCGCCACGGCGGTGACGACCTCGGCCCTGGTCCTGGCTGCGCTGTGGCGCTTCGCCCGTGAGGAGTTCTGAACCGCGCTGGCGCCCGTGAGGCCGGTCGTCCGACGGCATGCGCTCGCCTCATTCGCGGTCCATGTCGCCGCGCTGTCCGCCGGGACGTACGCAGGTAGGTTGGGCCATCGAGCCCTTCGCGCTGGTGCTGATGCCCGCGGCGACGGCGCTCATCGTCGGGGGCCTCGCAGGCGGCGGCGAGGAGATCCGGGTCGCGCTGGGACGGCTGGGCCGGTGGCGCGTCTCACCCCGCCGGTACGTGGCGACGCTCGGCCTCCCCCTAGCCGCGACGTTGTTGAGATCGGCGGTCACCAACGCAGTCGGCGGTTTCGACATGCACTTGCTCGACGGGGTGAACGCGCGGACGCTGGCCGTCCCGCTGATCGCCTCGTGCCGGGAATCTTGATGGGTGTTCATCGGCAATGGCGGGAGGGCTCCTCGCGGGCCTCATGCACGCAGCCCTCAACGCCACCTCCCGCACGTGGGGGTTCGATCCGGGCCGAGTCGATGAGGTACGCGCGGTCGTCTTCGCCGCGATCGCGGTCGCCGTGGTCGTCGTCGTGAGCTGGTTGCGGCTCCGACCTCGGATCGCCCCATCGACACCGGAGCGTTTCGTCCAGGAGGCCGGGAAGACGATCGGATGAACGGAACGGCGGCCCGGTCCGCGTGGAATACTGATCGACGCCAGTCTCTCCTCAGTTGGCCTTCGGCGAGATCGGATCCTCGTATGGGTTCCCGGGTGCGGCCAGAAGTGGGCGTCGAGTCAACCGTCACCGTCCCGAGCCGTTGGACGGTGGTCATCCTAGTTTTCGGAGCATTCCTCAGCGCCACCGTACTCATCTGGCTGGCCAGCACCAACGAGAGCCTGAATCGACCCGGCTTGCAGGCAGGGCTAGCCTGTTGGATCACCGTTCCCTACATCGTCGCCGGCCTCATCGCGTGGCGGCGGAGGCCCGAGAGCAGGCTCGGCGCGCTGATGGTGACGGCCGGCTTCGCCACCTTTATCAACTTCCTGATCTGGTCGGACAACGATCTGCTGTTCACCCTCGGCGTGGCAGGCCAATTCCTCCCCCCCGTTCTGTTCCTCCACGTGTTTCTGTCCTTCCCGAGCGGGCGGCTCGAGTCTCGCCCGGACCGCGTCGTGGTCGCGGCTGCCTACGTCGCCGCGGGCCTGACGGTCCTGGCTCTTGCCCTTGGAGAGGAAGCGCCGAGAAACGTGCTCGCGGTGGTTGATGCATCCCGCCTCGCGGAGGCGATACAGGGCCTCCAGCTGCTCATGGTGAGCGTGCTTTCGCTGACCGGGGTCGCCCTCCTCATCCGTCGACGACTCCGGAGCGGTCGTCCGATGCGCGCCTCGCTCGGATTGCTGGTCGACTCCTTCTCCCTCATCTTGGTAATGATCGCCCTCCTCCTCCTCGCCGGCTTGCTTGGCTGGACGACCGTCCAGGGTCCGATCAGGCTGGCTACCTTCGCGGCCGTGGGCGTGGCTCCCATCGTGTTCCTGATCGGTCTGCTCCAAGCGCAGCTCGGCAGGGGATCGGTCGCCAAGCTCATGGTGGACCTCGGGGTTAACCCCGGGCCGGTCGAGCTTCAAGATGCGGTGGCCCGGGCCCTCCGTGACCCGTCGGTGAGATTGGCTTACTGGCTCCCCGAGTTCGGGTCTTACGCCGATGTCGATGGGCGAGAGATCTCTCTGGAGCTCGAGCAGGGGCGTTCGGCGACCCCAATCATGCGAGACGGCCTCCCCGTGGCGACCCTCTTGCACAACTCCGCACTCTCGGCCGAGCCCTTATTGCTCTCGTCCGTGGTCGCGGCCGCGGGCATGGCCATCCACAACGCCAGGCTGCAGGTCGAGCTCCGGGCACGGCTGGAGGAGCTCCGTGGGTCACGGGCACGCATCCTCCACGCCGAGCAGCGGGAACGCCGTCGACTGGAGCGCGATCTCCACGACGGAGCCCAGCACCGACTGGTGGGGGTGTCGTTGGAACTGGGAGAGCTCCGGGACCGGGTGTCGGAGGACCCCGAGCTGGCCGCTCGGGTAGACGAAGCGCGACAGGAGGTCGCCGCGAGCCTTGCGGAGCTGCGCGACCTCGCCCACGGCATCCATCCCGCCACGGTGAGCGACCATGGTCTCGGAGTCGCCCTCGAGTCGCTCACGACGCGCGCCACCGTCCCGGTGCACCTGCACGCGGAACTGCACGATCGACTGCCCGAGCCGGTGGAGCTGGCGGCGTTCTACCTCGTGTCCGAGGCCCTCGCCAACATCACGAAGCACGCCCGCGCATCATCGGGCACGGTCGAGCTGACGCGGGAGGAAGAACGCCTGGTCGTCGAGGTGATGGACGACGGGGTCGGCGGCGCCACCACGGAGCGCGGGACGGGCCTCAGGGGACTCGCGGACCGGATCGAGGCGCTGGGCGGCCGCCTCCAGGTCTGGAGCCCGCCCGGAAAGGGCACCCGCCTCAGAGCGGAGATCCCATGCGCGTGATGATCGCCGAGGACAGCGTCCTCCTCCGGGAGGGTCTCGAGCGGCTCCTCACCGAGGCGGGCATCGAGGTAACGGGGACCAGCGACACCGCCGACAAGCTCCTCACCCTCGTGGCCAACGACGAGCCTGACGCCGCCATCGTCGACATCCGTCTCCCGCCCACCCACACCGACGAGGGGATGAAGGCCGCCCTGGCGATCCGCGCCGACCACCATGACGTAGGGGTGGTGGTGCTGTCGCAGTATGTGGAGGTGGGGCTGGCGATGCAGCTCCTGGGCGACTCCGCGGCCGGCGCAGGCTACCTCCTGAAGGACCGCATCAGCAACGTGAGCGACTTCATCGACGCCGTCCGCCGGGTGGCGGACGGGGGGTCGGCGATCGACCCGACCATCGTGTCGGCACTGATCTCCAAGCAGACGAATCGAGACCCCCTGGCTCGCCTGACTCCGCGCGAGGGTGAGGTGCTGGCCCTGATGGCGGAGGGCCGGTCGAATCAGGGCATCGCGGAACGGCTGGTGATCACGCTTCGGGCGGTCGAGAAGTACGTGTCCAGCATCTTCTCGAAGCTCGACCTCGCGACCACGGGCAGCGATTCCAAGCGAGTGCTGGCCGTCCTGCTGTACCTCCGGGGCTGAGATCCAGCCGAGCAGCGGGTCGAACACCAGTAACCCGCCCCCCCAAGTCACCAGTGGCCCGGCTAGTAGGGATGGCGGGGATGATCAAGGATCGTGGTCGGGAGCCGGATGACGTTCAGGTTGCGGGGGGACTCATGGAGCCAGAGCGATGAACAGCATTGATGGGACGAAGGGCCCCCCCGGGGGTTCCGGCGCCGCCCAGTGGGCGGCCTCGATTGCCAGACGATGGCCGATCACCACGTTCTTTCTGTTGACGCTGGCGGTGTCTTGGCCCTTCGGCCTGTTGCCTCCCGGCCCATCTCTTGCCGCCATCGCCGCAGCAGCCCTGATCGACGGCCGGGGAACAGTTGGGGCCCTCCTGCGGCGAGCCACGATATGGCGTGTCGGTGTCGGGTGGTACGTGGTCGCGCTACTCGGTCCTGCCCTGCTGTTCGCCGTGGCCGTTGGGTTCAATGTCGTGACCGGCGCGCGGCTGGGGCCAACCGATCAGCTGATCGACTGGTCCGAGCTCGGAAGGCTCTTCCTGGTCCAGGTCGTAGGCGTCTTCGCAGGGGCGTGGGAAGAGCTTGGATGGCGGGGATTCGCCCTGCCCCGTCTGCTCAAGAGGTATTCGCCCCTTTGGGCCAGCCTCGGTGTGGGTGGCCTCTGGGCCGCGTGGCATATCCCGCTGTTCATGTCGGGTGACGTTCCCTGGGCGGACGCCGCATTCCTCGTGATGGCGTCGGTCTTGTTCACTGCTGTGTTCGTTCGCACCAAACAGAGCGTCCTGATCGCGTTCCTGATGCATGCGTCGCTCAACGCCACCGGTGGCATTGCCATCCCGCTGTTTGAAGCCGGCGGTCGGCTGCAGATGTATTGGTCCATGACGGCGGTCACGGGGGTGGTGGCGATAGCCCTCGTCGCGCTGAATCGACGCTGGTGGCTGGGCAAGCCCGAAGCGGCTGATGGCCTGCCGGATCCCGCCCTACCGGCCGATTCAGCCCGGGGACTTGGCGACCACCCTGGAGGAGCAGACTCTCGTGTCCGGACTGAACCGAGTCACTGAGACGAGATTGCAAGAGCGCCCGCTTGAAGCCTCACAATGGCGGTAATCATCGCACAGACCAAGAAGCCGGAGGTACTCGAATCACAGGCCCACGAGCTCGCCGCGAAGCACGATGGGTGTACGTGAGGGTCTACTCGGCCCTCCGACACCCTGTGATGATGGCGGGACATCGTGGACAGATGTCTCGGGACCTCGTAGACGCCTCTAAGTTGTTGGGGCTCGACGATGTCACCGCCACCCCGGTACCTCGAAGAAGGCGATTCCCCGGTTCGATTCGGATCGTTCCGCTGACGGCCTGGTCGACGGCTCCTGTTCCTTGTTTGCCAGGGTGTTCCTCTCCCATCCTGTTCCTTCCTCCGACCCAGGCTCGAGCATGGCGGGCCGGTCGGGGCCACCGTATCCTGGAAGAGGTCTGCGTTCCGAGCGAAGCACGGGGCGACATCGGGTAATGCCGGGGCCGCGCCCATCGGCTAGGCGACGACGTTACTCGCTGACCTTGACGTCGCCGAAGAGGCCCCATGCCCGAACCTCGACTTCGGGACCCTCGCCGGCTTCCACATCGACGCGCTGATCCCCGAAGAGCGTGGTACCGCTGGTCGTCACCCGGGTGCCTGCAGAGACACTCAGCCGGACGTCTCCCACCAAGTGGAAGACGCGAAGGATGGCTCCCTCACCGGGTGGCCGGTTGCGAAGGTCCAGCCGCACGTCGCCAATGAGGACCACGATTTGCTCATCGGTCCATCCGACAGGAATGGCGGCCTCGGTCACGTCGCCCAGGAGTGAGAACACCGCAGGCCTGGCCGAAGGCCCCCTGGCCTTGCGCGAGCGCCTGACCCAGAGCCAGGCTACCACTGCCCCCAGAACGAGTACCGCCAGAACCACCCAGAGCACCGGGCTCGGGGAGAAGTTCACGTCGGCGTACACGCGGGGAGTGTCGGCCGGCGAGCCAATCATGTCAACGTCCCCTATCAGCTGCCGCTCACCGGGCACGTAGGTTAATGAGTCCCACGATCCTCAAGCCCCTCGTAGGCGCGCCAGAGATCGTTCCTGGCATCATCTTCTCCTTCTTCTCGGATCGCCGGCCGTCGGACAGCTAGCGCTCGATAGGTTGTGTGACAAGTGAGCCGCCCTGTAGTGGCCGGTGACCACCGGTCGGTTCCCTGGACGATAGCTGCTCGGGAAGGCTGCCCGGGGGCCGAATCGGTAGGGCGAGCGAACCCGAGTGGGCAAAGCTCGTCCGGGTTCACACACCTACGGCCAGGGCTCACGCCATGTCACGGTTCGGTCCCTGACCATCGCGACGAGACGGTCCAAGCCTGACTGGGCGTCAGGGTGCCGTTCCTTGTGGCGGCTTCGCTGCAGAACGTAGGCTACGAAGTCTGACATCTGCACGCCGGGACTAGCATGTGACGAAACGAAGTGCAACGAGTCGATCACCGTCTGGAGTTGTCCGCCAGGGACCTCTCCGCCTCCCCACTCCTGCATGTCGGCGACCATCTTCACGGCACGAAGCTCGTGCTCCTTCGCCTCGTCAGCGACGAGGACCTTCCTTCCTACGGGGAGACCGTCGACCTTCTCAAGAAGGAACTGCAGCGCAAGCAGGTAGGCGTTACCATCGGCCGCGCCCTCATAGCGGTCATGGAGAGCAGGCTTGTTGATCGTCGCATGCGCGATCCGGACGTCGTACGGGTCGAGGAGCGCCAACGCCGCTTCGTATGCGGCGATCAGTTCGGCCGGTTGCTTGCCGGACCAATGCTTTTCTCCGTGCCACAACTCCCCTTCCATGAAACTCGAAGTCGGCCGGCAACCAGCCAAGGTGCGTCATAGCCACTCGCCGTAGTCCGTCTGCCAGAGGCTGCACCAACTCCTCGTCAACGAGGGCGGCTGCGATGGTAAGGAACGGTTGCTTACCGCTTGTGCCTGTTTCGTCGATGTAGACGAATCGTGCCATGGACAGAGAGGATAAGCTGGCGGAGGCCGAGGTCATGAAGGGAGCGACCTGCCGCTGTCGTCTTCGCTAGAGCAACGTCCCCTTCGGGCGACCTCGGAGCCGTCGGCATCCAGCAGCACGGCCTGATGGCCCCCGGGGGCGAGGTCCGACGTGTCGACGTCGAGCCCGCCGGCGTCCCCCATCAAGGGTTCGCTGAGCTCGGGCGAGCCGGCGCCTTCCTGGGGGACGATCGTGACGCTCCCGTCGGGCGCCGGGGCGTTGTACGAGACGGTGAGGGGGTCGCCCCGCGTCAGCAGCGCGCGATCGACCGATGCCATGATCGGCATCGTCACAGGGGTCGCGTCGAGCGTCGACACGACGGCGCGATGGTCGGAGGTCCACTCCTCGAAGCCGATGTCCACGTCGGGGCCCCCCTCCTCGCCCACGAGCTCGCTCTCGAGCGTCTCCGACGGTCCGGCTGCGTATAGGTAGTCGATCCTTTCGCCCGTGCCCGGATGGGTGATCCCGGGCGCCTCCAGCGGATCGGAATGGATCTCGCGGTAGGTGTCGCGGAATCCGACCTGGAGGAGCGCCTCGCTTACCGGCCAGGGGACGGGCTCCTCGATCCCGGGCCGTGAGCCGACGGTGGCCTCGGTGTAGTCGAGGCTGGAGGGTTCGTTGTGGTCGCCGGTGAAGAACACGGGGTAGCCCCGCTGGATGAGGTCCCCCATGAGCAGGAGAGGGGAGTCGAGGGCCGAGGTGCGCACCTCGTTCTCCGAGGCGATGACTTCCTCGACAGAAGCTCCTTTCCGCAGCAGCCGCGGCCCGAACCGCACGTAGTCGAGGTGAATGTTGAAGAAGGCGACCACGTACCCGGGGCGCACCTCGATGAAGGCGTACCGGCCCTCAGCTCCCGACGGTTCGTGGATCGGGTACTTCGAAAGGAGCTGCAGGCTGACGTTGTGGTAGGGGTAGCCGGCGTTCTCGGCGGTCTCCGGGAGCCGGTTGTACGACTCGAGGACGCCGACGATGTCCGCGTCGATGCTCCTGATGACCGCATCCGTCGACTCGTCCCCCCCGTACTCCACGTTGTAGAGACGAGGACGTCGAGCCGGATCGGCTCCCCGGCCTCCGGAGGGTGCGTGACGCCGGCATCAGTAGCCTCGTCGCCGTCCGAGATGCATGCCGAGAGCAACGCGGCACAGACCCAGAGGGCGGTAGCCAGGGCTCCCAAGGTCCGAGGCCCTCGAGCTCCGCGGGTTCGCGTATCCACGGCCTTCCTTCGGCTCCCGACCGGTATCAGCATGACACGGTGCCGTGCCGCGTCCAAGTAGCGAGCGCACGGCACGAACCTCGCGAGGCTCCTAGACTCGGGCGACATGGACGCCCCCGTATCCGATCGCCTGCGTGCGGCACGGATCGCCACCGCGGGCGTCGTCGTCGCCGGCGCGCTGGTGGGACTGGTGGCCTCCGTTCCGGGGTCACCTATCACACCGCCGCTCTTCCCCGGGGCGCGCGCCCTCCGTATCCTCGAGGCCGCCGCCGGCCTGATCGGGCTCAACGACCTATCCCGGGAGGGCCTGGCGGTGCTGGGAGCGGCCGCCCTTTTCGCGGCCGCCGCCGCGTTCCTGTACGCGCTCGGGGCGGCGTGGCGAAGGCGCCTCAGCGCGCGCCGTGTCATCGTGGTCGGGGTCCTGCTGCACCTCCTTGCGCTGGCCATCCCGCTGTTCCTGTCCCGCGACGTGTACAGCTACGCGATCTACGGCCGGATGGTCTCGCAGTACGGCGCCAATCCCTACACCGACATCCCCGCCGGCTTCGCCGACGACCCCCTATACCCGCTGGTTTCCGTGGACTGGATCGACTCCCGGTCGGTGTACGGGCCGGCTTTCACGGCGGTCTCGGCCGGAGTCACGAGCCTCACCTCCTCCCCGGCGAGCACCGTGTTCGGGTTCAAGGTGCTCGCCGCGTTGGCCGGTGTCCTGACGATGCTGCTTACCGCGGCCGCGGCACGGCGAGCCGCGCCGGAACGCGTCGCCTTCGCCGCGGCGCTGGTCGGGTGGAACCCGGTGATCGTGTTCCATGGGGTGGCCGGCGGTCACAACGACGGCCTGGTCGGCCTGGCGGTGGCTGCCGCTGTCCTGCTCGTCCTGGTTCGCCGGGAGCTGTTGGCCACCGCGGCGCTGACCGTGGGGACCTTGGTGAAGATCTCCGCGGCCATCCCGCTCCTGGTGGCCGCGGTGGCGTTCGCGTTCCGGCGGCCGCATGGCCGTCGAGCCCGCGAGCTGATGAAGCACGTCGGCGTGGGCGCTCTGGTGGCTCTTCCGTTCGTGCTCCCGTTCATGCAGGCCGAGGACCCCACGCTGGGGACGCTGGAACTCACCAGTCGACAGGGATGGCTGGCCCCGTCGAGGTTCGTGCTGGTCACCCTGCGAGGGGCGGCGAACGCGATCGGCGGCGATGTCGCCGGTGACGTGGTATCCGTGATCGTCCGGCTGGCGTTCCCGCTGGTGTTCGTGTGGGTCCTGGTCGTGCTCCTCCGTCACTTGACCAGGGCGCGGGAGGAGCTCGATACCCTGGTCGTCTTGGGGGCCATGGGGTGGGCCAGCCTGATCTCGCTCATGGTCTCCCCGGTGCTGCTGCCGTGGTACGTGGCCTGGCTGATCCCGCTGGCGTGGATCCTGCCCCGGCAGGCCCGTGGGGGAGCGGTGTTGATCTCGGTGGCCCTGGCCATCACCGAGCTGGTGGCCGAGCCGAGCCGGGCACCTCGGGTGTGGGAGGCCATGGTGTTCGGGTTGCACTGGGTGGCCACGCCGATAATCCTCCTGGTGCTGATCCGGCTCCTCCTCGATCTGCGCCGCCGCACCTCGCTCCCGCCGGCGGGAGGGTTCGACGATCCGCTGCTCGCGGACGACTCCCCGCCGCCGGGCGGCGGGTCAGCCGGCGGTGAGCCGGCCCTTGTGGCCGCGCCGGCCGGCCCCGGCGGCGGCCACGTAGCCGGCCACGCCGAGCGCGACGATGAAAGCCAGCGAGCCGGACCCGCCGGGGCGGAGGCCGACCCGGTCGGCGACGACGGCCCCCAGGATCGCCGCCGCGATCCCGACTGACGGAGCGGCGCCGAGTACCGCCGCCGGCCCGCAGCCAGGAAGGGCCCACCGGGCCCACCCCCCGCCCAGCGCGGTCAGGAGCACGATCGCGGCCACCGACCAGCCGACCAGGGCCCACGGGCCCACGCCCTCGGGCGGCGGGCGGAGCGAAGTGGGCGAGGCCGGGCCGGCCAGGACCACGACGCCGGGGGCGATCTCCTCGCCGAGCTCCCGGCCCCGCTGGAAGCCTTCTTCGTTGAACCGCTCCAGCACGAGGACCGTGGCCCGATCGAGCACGGGCCGGGCCTCCCGGAGGTAGAAGGCCGAAGCGGCGTCGTGCTCCGGGTCGCCGGTCGCGGTGGGGCGTCCCGCCAGGAGATCGTCCGGGGCCCCCACTACGACGCGGACGTCATCGATCCGTTCGGCAGGCAGGCCCATCCTGATCACGTTGCCGGCTCGGGTGATGTGGTACGCGGCGGCCTGTTCCCCCGTGTCTACCAGGAACACCAGCGGGGTGCCGGTGGGTGACCCGGTCACCGCCCGGCCGGCCGCCGACACCGCGGCCAGCTCTTCGGCGCTCACCGCGGGAGCCTGGCGCCACCAGCCGACCATCGACGCGCCTA
>Ga0256867_10000069_pt1 | contig 35487 bp, 40 predicted proteins | sample RVTome_15_FD_185939 | JGI IMG/M metagenome (GOLD analysis project Ga0256867, IMG submission 185939) | Soil microbial communities from uranium-contaminated site in the Upper Colorado River Basin, Wyoming, United States - RVT150D86 (HiSeq) ... | reverse complement strand
CTACATCCGTGCCTTCAAGTAGATGAGACAACTCGCGCTCAGTCTGGCCCTCGCCCTGACAGCCTGTTCCAACGGTGGGGGCGACGCCACCACCACGACCACGACCACGGTGGAGTCGACCACCTCGACGTCCTCGGCGACCACGACCACCCAGCCTCCACCGGACTGTCCGACCGCTCCGTATGAGATGCCCACACTGCCTCTCGGAGTTGGGCAAGGGGAGCTCGACACCGACACGCTCGACCCCGACGTCTGGACATCGGTTCCGGGGACCAACACCACCTTCGTCCCCCGCAGCGACGACACCGTGGCCATAGCGTTGATCAGGGGAACTCTCCCTGCGGTCGACTGGCCGGGGGAGAAGGGCGAGGTATTCATCGATGGCACCCGGGCCGCGGTGGGACCGCATCCTGACGGCACATGGGTGGCCGGCTGGTTCGAGCAGCCGCGAGAGCGTTGCGATCTCTACACCATGGTGTTCTACCCACCATGGGATCCCAATGACGTCGCGGAGGCCTTGCAGGGCATGAACCGCGTGGGCGGCTGAACGGTTGTGCCGCGAGTTGCCGTAGTGGCATGCCGATGCACAACGGACGCGAAAAGGGACCCTTGGAGGGTCCCTTCTCGAGGTTACTACGGCCGCGGTGTGGTGCCCGCCGCCTCCTCCTGGGTCTCCTTGAACAGCTCGGCGATGGCGGCGACCGATCCGAGGACACCCGCGGTGTCCAGCGGCAGGAAGATCTTCGTCGCCTGGCCGTCGGCGATTCCCTGCAGCGCCTCCAGGTAACGGATGGCGATCAGGTCAGGGGTGGGGTCTCCGGTATGGATCGCCGAGAACACCCGCTCGATGGCCTGGCCTTCACCTTCGGCCACGGTCAGCTTCTGGTACTTCTCGGCGTCGGCGACCCGCTTGATCGCCTCGGCCTGGCCGTCCGCCTCGAGCACCTGGGACTCCTTGACCCCCTCCGCCCTGAGGATGGCGGCCCGCTTCAGACCCTCGGCCTCGGTGACGGCGGCACGCCGGTCACGCTCGGCCTTCATCTGACGGTGCATGGCGTCGGTCACGTCGACCGGCGGCTCGATCCGCTGGATCTCGACACGGACCACACGGACACCCCACTTGTCGGTGGCGTCGTCGAGGATCTGACGGAGCTTGGCGTTGATCACCTCGCGTGAAGTGAGGGCGGCATCGAGATCGAGGTCACCCACGACGTTTCGCAAGTTGGTCTGGGCCAGCTTGGTGACGGCGAGGATGAAGTTGCCCACGTTGTACTGCAGCTTCACCGGGTCGGTGGCCTCGTAGTAGATGACGGCGTCGACGGTCACCACCACGTTGTCCTTGGTGATGACCTCCTGTGGGGGCACGTCGATGACCTGCTCCCGCATGTCGACCTTGGTCAGCCGTTTCACGAACGGCATGACCCAGCGCAGACCGGACTCGACGGTCTTCTCGTACCGGCCGAGGAACTCGATCAGACCCTTCTGGAAGGGCCGGACCACCTTGAACCCGGCGGCTGCGACGGTGATCAGACCGATCGCGATGATCACGAACAGGATCACTACTGGATCCATGACATTGCTTCCTTTCTCCTAAACCTGACTTCCCGTCAGTCCTCGAGCTGCTCGACGATGAGCCGAGCACCATCTACATGGGTCACGACGATCTTCGCCCCGACCGGGATCTGGCCCAATGCCGTTGCCCGCCACTCCTCGTTGAGGATGCGGACCATGCCAGCGCCGGTATGTGGATCGATGCCCTGGAGGACGATTCCTTCGGACCCGATCCAACGATTCGCTCCGACACGAGGCTGCTCGCCCTCGTCCTGACGGCCGATGAACCTGCGCAGATAGACCAGCGAGATCATCGACACCCCGAAGAAGACCAGCCATTGCGCGATGACGGGGGCCCCGATCCAGGCGAGGATCGCTGCGGCGCCACCGCCGATCGCGAACGGCAAGAGGAAGAAGCCGGCTGTGAACATCTCCCCGATCCCCAGCGCGATGGCGAAGACTGTCCATAGCCATCGCCACATTTCATTGTCCACGTCGCTACCTCCTTGTGCTGCCACGGCAACGGCGGCGACCAGCGCTGCCGCTCCCGACCCGTACAGGACCAGCTCCCGACGGGTCTCCTTTCGTCTCCTGGTCGTCCCACTCCGAACGTCCACCCAACTAGCCACCGCCTTGCCTCGCCGGGCCGCGGCCCAGCCTTCGGCGAAGGCGGCCCGGTCCCCGACCACGTCGTCTACGGTCCTTCCGTCCAGCTCCGCTTCCATGAGATGCCGCTCGAGCTCTTCTCGCATCTCGGCGACACTCTCCGGCGACAGACCGGTCTCGAGCCAGTAGCTCTGCACCTCGGAGAGGACTCGACCTCTGTCGGTCACTGCGGACCTCCGTTCAGCACCGCGTCCACCGAACCGCGGAATACCCGCCACTCGTCGCGCCACCGTTCGAGAGTCTCCCTCCCCCGCCCCGACATCCGGTAGTACTTGCGGGCGGGGCCCTCGTTGCTCTGCACCAGGTAGCCCTCGATCAGCCCCTGTTTCTGGAGACGGGAGAGAAGGGGATATATCGAGCCCTCGCTGACCAGGTCGAGCCCGCGTTGTCTCAGCTTGCTGACCATCTCGTACCCGTACGAGGCCTCCTCTTCAATGAGTGAAAGTAGACACATCTCGAGCACTCCGTGGAGCAACTGGGTGGCTCGGCCCTGACCAGCTTGCCGTGGTACCATGTATCACACAGTACCAGACACGGCCAGGAAGTCAATGCCACAAGGCTCCACATCGTTGCCGTGAGTGGAGAGGGATGGTAACCCGGGTATCCTCACCCCGCTGAAAGTTCGGTAGACAGATTTGATATGACACGACTCAAGTTTTCTATTAAACTTGTCAGAACCAATGGATCCTGAAAAGCTGACCGCACGCACAAGAGAAGCCCTGGTAACTGCGACGACTCTGGCCCGGGAGCACAACCACGCCGCGGTCATGCCCGCCCACCTCGGGCTGGCCCTGCTCGGTCAGGCCGAGGGTATCGTCTACCCGCTCCTCGACCGTCTCGGGATCTCCGCCCTGGATCTGAGGCGGACCCTGGAGGCCCGGCTCGACAGTCAGCCCCGCGTCTACGGCGACGCCGAGGTGGGCACATCCAACGAGCTATCCCGGGTGCTGACCGATGCCGACCGTCATCGGGCTGCGATGAAAGACGACTATCTCTCGGTCGAGCATCTCCTTCTCGCCCTCGCCGAGAGTCTCGGGCTCGAAGAGAAGGCGCTCCGTTCCGCGATCGAAGAGGTGCGGGGGGGACGTCGGGTCACCACCGACGACCCGGAGTCGACCCTCAACGCGTTGGAGCAATACGGGCGCGACCTGACCGCAGTGGCTCGCCAGGGAAAGCTCGACCCGGTCATCGGGCGCGACGACGAGATCCGCCGGGTCATCCAGGTGCTCTCCCGTCGCACCAAGAACAACCCGGTCCTCATCGGCGAGCCCGGTGTCGGCAAGACCGCCATCGTGGAGGGGCTGGCCCGCCGCGTCGCCGACGGGGACGTCCCCGAAGGCTTGAAGACCAAGCGAATCGTGGCCCTGGACCTGGGCTCCATGTTGGCCGGGGCCAAGTACCGGGGTGAGTTCGAGGAGCGTCTCAAGGCGGTCCTCGACGAGATCAAACAGTCCGAGGGCGAGATCATCACCTTTCTCGACGAGCTGCACACCCTGGTGGGCGCCGGCGCCGCCGAAGGCGCCATGGATGCCTCCAACATGCTCAAACCGATGCTGGCGCGAGGTGAGCTTCGTCTCATCGGCGCCACCACGCTGGACGAGTACCGCAAGCACATCGAGAAGGACGCCGCTCTCGAACGCCGCTTCCAGCCGGTGCTGGTCGAGCCGCCCTCCGTCGAGGAGACCATCGGGATCCTGCGTGGTCTCAAGGAGCGCTACGAGGTGCACCACGGGGTTCGCATCACCGACTCGGCGCTGGTGGCCGCTGCCGTCCTCTCCGATCGATACATCACGGCTCGGTTCCTCCCCGACAAGGCGATCGACCTGATCGACGAGTCGGCCTCGCGTCTGCGGATCGAGATCGACTCGATGCCCGAGGAGATCGACGAGCTGACCCGCCGCCGCATCCAGCTCGAGATCGAGCGCGAGGCGCTGAAGAAGGAGAAGGACAAGGCCTCGAAGGAGCGACTCCAAGGAGTGGAGCAGGAGGTCGCCGATCTGACCGAAGAGATCGACGCTCTGACCGCCAGGTGGGACTTGGAGAAGGAGGCCATCACCGCCATCCGCGACCTCAAGGGCCGGATCGAGGAGGCTCGCAACCAGGCCGAGCTGGCAGAACGAGCAGGTGACCTGGGCAAGGCCGCCGAGCTCCGTTACGGGACGATCAACGACCTCACCAGCCAGCTCGGGGAAAGAGAGCGCGAGCTGGCCAAGCTCCACGAACAGGGCACCATGCTGTCGGAGGAGGTCGGCGACGAGGACGTGGCCGAGGTGGTGTCGCGTTGGACGGGGATCCCGCTCTCCAAGCTCATGGAAGGCGAGACCGAGAAGCTGATCCATCTCGAGGAACAACTGCATAGGCGTGTCGTCGGCCAGGCTGTCGCGGTCGCGGCCGTGGCCAATGCGGTGCGACGGAGCAGAGCCGGGCTGTCCGACCCGCATCGCCCCGTCGGCTCGTTCCTGTTCCTCGGCCCCACCGGGGTGGGCAAGACCGAGCTGGCCCGCGCCCTTGCCGAGTTCCTCTTCGACGACGAGCGCTCGATTGTCCGCATCGACATGTCCGAGTACATGGAGAAACACTCCGTGAGCAGGCTGATCGGCGCCCCTCCCGGCTACGTGGGATATGACGAGGGCGGACAGCTCACCGAGGCGGTGCGGAGACGGCCGTATTCGGTGGTCTTGCTCGATGAGGTGGAGAAGGCCCACCCCGAGGTGTTCAACGTCCTGCTCCAGCTTCTCGACGATGGTCGGCTCACCGATGGACATGGCCGGACCGTCGACTTCACCAATGTGGTGCTGATCATGACCTCCAACCTGGGGTCGCAGTTCATCGACCCCGACCTCCCTCGGGAGGTCGTCGAGGAGCGGGTTCTCGGAGCGATGCGTGAGGCGTTCCGCCCCGAGTTCCTCAACCGCATCGACGACGTCATCGTCTTCGACAAGCTGAGCCGGGAGAACCTGCGCGAGATCGTCGAGATCCAGATGGCCTCGCTTCGGGACCGGCTGGCCGGACGACGCATCGACCTCGCCATCACCGACGATGCTCTCGACCTGCTGGCCGAGCGTGGCTATGACCCGGTCTACGGTGCCCGTCCGCTCAAGCGGGTGCTGCAGAAAGACCTCGCCGACCCGATCGCCACCGCGATCCTCGAGGGCCGGTTCGGCGAGGGCGACACCGTCAAGGTGGTGGTCGAGGACGGGGAGTTGAGCATGGGCTAGCTCCCAAACGGGGACCACACAAGCGTCCCCTCGTGGAACTGGCTCCAGGCGAACCAGAATGACTCGTGACTGCTCAGTTCGACCCCTGCCGGATCGAACACCCGGATCGAGTCGTCCAGCCTGACGGTCAATCCTTCGAACTCGAACTCGCCGTTCGCCGGTGCCTCTCTCGTGGGGGCCACCGGGAAGGCGATTGGGGTTCCGTCGGGGGCGATCACCCCGACCACCTTCTCCTGAACCGGGAGCCGCGGGTCGACATCCCCTACCGGGAAGATCGGGCCGGCATCGTCGCGGTCTCCCAGCGGGTCGTCGACATAGCTGCGCCCGATACCCCCGTCGCCGGCGAGGATGCGAGTGTCCGGGTGGGCCTGCTTCCAATCACCCCAGGTCGAGGCGACCACCGATACCTGTTCGAGGACGATGCCGTTCGCTCCCAGGGGCCCGGTCAGGGCGCGTCCGGTGAAGGTATCGACGGCCGACCAGGTGGCCAGGTCGTACATGAGCTTGTTGGAACGGGACAGCAACCCCGAAGTGCGGAGAACCACGCGGTCGACACCGGGGACCGTATCCACGTAGTAGGCCTGAGCCGATCCGCAGAGCGTGCAGTAGGGGATGCCCAGCTCACGCCCGCCGAGAGTGAGATTGACCATCTCGTGAACTTCCATCTGGTACTTGGGTAGAGCGATCGCCGCCCCGTTGACCACCACGCCGAACACGATCCGCTCGTCGGGATACCAGTCACCACCGGCGGCGTCGGTGGTCTCGGGATAGTCGAGGGCGGGGATGCAATTGCACGGGCCGTTGTCACCCAGGGGCCTGGTGTCGGCGAGGACACCGCCCCAGGTGACCAGACGCCAATCGACCCCGTGGTCCTCGTCGAAGAACCGTTGCCACAGATCCTCGACCTGGGTGTAGACCTGAGCCTTCGCCGCCGGGTAGCCGTCCCAGGCCGGCAAGTCCCAGGCGATCAGGTGGTTCATCGCCCAGACGAAGTCCACCTCGCCCGGCTGCCAATCGGCCCCGGTCAGCTCGGTGAACGCGGCCACCAGATGGTCCCGCGGCTCCCCACCCTGATAGAAGCGGAGCAGGTCGGAGATCAGCCACGCCACCCGCGGGTCACCGGTATCGACCAGCTCCCCGACCCCAGTCGGGTCCCAATCGGTGGTGAACAGGTCGGCCAAGACACCATCGACCGCCAGGTCCACGTCAGCTGGCACGGGGCCGCCGGGTATCTGCGGTGGCGGCGGGAAGGTGGGTGAGGGAGAGGGCGTGGTCGCACTGGTCGCGCCACGTGTGGTCGTCGGGTCAGTGACCGGCCCATTGCAAGCGCCAGGGTCACCAGGAGCGCCGCAACCACTCGTGTCATGAAGACCAACGTATCCCGGCGCGGGTCTGTCGGACATAAAGGACCGCGGTCCCGGCGTGGCGCTGACTCCCTTCGTCCGCGGGCTGACCGCTCGGATTATGCGTGCCTCTCGTCCCGCGACCCTCCGTAGCCGACCTCCTGGAGGACCCAGCCGTTCCCGTCCGGGTCGGTGAAGCCAGAATAGGTCCCGTAGTTCCGGCGTTCGGGGTCCGGGCCGTCCTCCCAGCCCCCAGGTCCCATATGCCGGATCGGGTCGAGCTCGACGCCCCGGCCCGCCAGCTCGGCCACGGCGGCTTCCATGTCCGACACCACCAGGTGAATCCCTTTGATGGGGCGGTTGTCCTCGACCCCCAGCCCGATCCCGAAGGTGATCGAACAGGCCGACCCCGGTGGTGTGAACTGCACCACCCGGAACTCGTCGTTGGGCTGATGGTCGACGTCGAGGATGAACCCGGCCTTGTTGGCGTAGAACTGCTTGGCCCGATCGACGTCGGTCACCGGGAGCAACACCAGTTCGAGTTTCATTCCGACCATCAGGCACTCTCCAGCAGAGAGGCGAGGACTTCGTCCGCCCGATCGAGGCTGTGCTGGAGACCCTTCTCCATGCCCGAGGCGATCTGGGCGTCCCGGCTCTCCTTGCTCTCGTGAAGGACGAGGATGGTCATCGTGGTCACCCCCTCGTTTTCCTCGAGAGTGAGGGTGTTGACGGTTGCGGCATCGGGATATCCCTCGAACACCTCGGTCGAGAGGAGTCGGTGGGGTCGCTCGATCTCCTTGTAGAGGCCGTGGAACGCGACCTCTCCGTAGTCGGCATTCGCCGCGACGAAGCGGTAAGTGCCTCCGACCCTGAGGTCGATGTCACACACGGTCATCGGGTCGCTTTCGTATCCCCACCAGTTCCTCACGTGCTCGGGTGTGGTCCACACGTCGAACACCAGCTTGGCTGGGGCTTCGAAGACCCTGGTGATCTCGATCTCCCGGTCTGAGGGGAGAGTCACCACGGCGGTGCCGGTCCTGTCGCTTGTCATCCCTGATCCTTTCGCTGCAGCTCATCGAGGTAGCCGTCGAGCCGATCGAGCCGCTCGCTCCAATGCCTCTCGTACTCCTTGACCCATTCGTGGATCGGTCTCAATGCGATGGCGTCGAGGCGATACAGCCGTTGGCGGCCCACCGAGCGTGACCTGACCAAACCGACCTCCTTGAGCACCTTGAGATGCTTGGAGACCTGGGGTTGGGAGACGGGCAGCACCTCCACGAGGTCTGTGACCGAGCGCTCCCCTTCGACGAGGACGTCGAGGATCTGGCGTCGTCTCGGCTCCGCCACGGCATTGAACGCGTCGGCGGTGGTGGCGGCTCGTGCCATGGGAGGGATGATACATACCTATATGCGAATATATCAATCCAGTCGGTATATCAACCAGTCGGCCGCCTGCCCTGAACCGCGAGCGAAGCAATCATCTCTTCGGCGCCCGAGCTCGGCGAGATAGTCCTTGGCGGCTACGCGACCGGCACGCCGGATCGAGTGGCTGGTGCTCAGAACGGGGGCGCGCCGAACCCGGTGACCGTCGAATTGGCCTTGTCCCCTACTTCGCCGGCGGGGGTGAGCTGGGCTCGTGCCCGACCGCCGTCGGGTATCTCGAGCTCCACGACCAGCGCCTTGCCGGCCACGGCCGCACCCTTGAGGGTCTGGATGACACCCGTCCAATTGCCCATCTCGGTGTTGGTTTCGAGCGCCGCAGCCCCCGTGGTGAGGAGGATGCCGTCGTCTCCCAGGATCCTGACAGGGCCCTCATATGAGTCGGCCATCAACGCTCTCTGCCATAAATGGCGCGGATCTGGCTGCGCAGGATGATCTCGGGCGGGCGCCCTGCTGCTTCTGCGGCTTCTTCCATCTCCTCGAGCTTGTCACGCAACCGGTCCAGCTTTCGCTTGAGACGGCGGTTCTCCTCCTGGAGGGCGAGAACCTGACGAACTCCCTCGAGGTTCATGCCCTGATTGGTCATGTCCTGGATCAATTGAAGACGCTCGATGTCTTCTTGGGAGTAGCGGCGAGTACCGCCGGGAGTACGGAACGGATCGATGAGGCCCTTGCGCTCATAGATGCGGAGCGTCTGGGGGTGCATCCCCGCCAGCTCGGCTGCCACCGAGATGACGAATACGGCCCTCTGTGAGTCTGTCATTTCGTCTCGCCCATCATCTCAGATGAGACCTGATGTCGTCGGTCTCATGCTCGGCCAATTCTTCGAGCAGCCTCTTTTCTTCCTTGCTCAGCTTCTTGGGGACTGCCACCTCGACGGTCACCAGCAGGTCGCCCTGAGGACCCCGTTCGGGGCTGATTCCCTTGCCTCTCACCCGGAAGGTCTTCCCCGAAGGCGTGCCGGAGGGAATCTTCACCCTGACCCCTCCATTGAGGGTGGGGACATCGATCTTGGTTCCCAGAGTGGCTTCGGTGTAGGTGATCGGGATCTTCAGCGTCAGGTCGTTGCCCTTGCGGCCGAAGGTGCGGCTTGGCGCCACCCGGATCCTGACCATCAGGTCGCCGGGGGGCCCACCGAACGAGCCCGGGCCACCTTTGCCCCGCACCCGCAGGGTGGTTCCATCCTTGACCCCCGCAGGGACGCGCAGCTTCACCTGCCGGCGGCGGTTCTCGGTCCCCGTTCCACGGCAACGGGTGCACTTGGTCTCGATCAGCCTCCCCGACCCGCCGCATTGGGGGCAGGGCTGTGAGAAAGAGAAGAAGCCCTGGTTCTGGGCGACGACGCCACGGCCACCACAGGTGGGACAAGTGGCGATCGATGAGCCTGGCTCTGCGCCCGTGCCCGAGCAGCGGGAACAGGCGGCCGCCCCCTCGATGGTGACCTCGGTGGTCACTCCGAAGGCGGCGTCCTCGAAGCCGATGGTGAGCTCGGTGGCCACATCGGCACCTCTGGTGGGACCGCCCCCTCTCGACCGCTGGGAGCCGAATCCGAAGAGGTCACCGACGCCTCCGAGCCCGCCGAGCAGGTCCTGGAGATCCTCCACCCTTACCTGCTGTCCACCGAAACCGCCGAACCCGGGCCCGCCCTGGGCGCCAAAGCCCTGGAATCCGCCGGAGGCGGCGAGACGACGCACCTGGTCGTACTCCTTGCGTTGCTCGACGTCGGAGAGGGTGGCGTAGGCCTCCGAGATCTCCTTGAACCTCTCCTCGGCGGCCTCGTCCCCGGGGTTGGCGTCGGGGTGGTGGGTCTGCGCCAGCTTTCGATAGGCTTTCTTGATCTCGTCGGCGGAGGCGGTGTCGGCCACCCCGAGGACCTTGTAGAAGTCCTTGTCCAGCCAATCGCGGTTCATGACGAGACTTCCAGGACCACCAATGCCGCTCGCAGGACCCTTTTGTTGAGGCGGTAGCCGCGGCGAAGCTCTTGGGAGACGTGGAGCTCACCCTCACCGGCCGGGGCGCCCACGGGCTCGTGTACCTCGGGGTCGAACGGCTCCCCGATGGTGGGGATCACCTCGAGACCCTCGCTCTTCAGAGCGTTGAGCAGCTGCTCCCGAGTGTTGATCATCCCCTTGTAGAGCTTTTGCTCGGTATCGGTCGTCGGTTGCGACTCCAGGGCGGCATCGAAGGAGTCGAGAACGGGCATCAACCCGCGAACGACCTTCTCGGTCGCCCGGTCGAGCATGACCGCGTTCTCGCGGGCGGTGCGCTTGCGGTAATTGTCGAAGTCGGCCGCCACCCGTTTCAGGTCGTCGAGAAAAGACCCGGCCTCGTCACGGGCGGTCCTCAGCTCCTGCAACAACAGCGCGATCGCCTCGTCTTTGTCGTCCGGGAGCTCCAGACCCAGCGAATGTGGGTCTGGAGTCTGCTCGGCCTCGACCGGGAGCGCCTCGACTACCTCATCGGCGGTCTCGGCACCCTTCTCATTCATCCTCATCCTCGACGATCTCGGCCTCGACGACCTCGTCATCCTCCGTCGAGGTGTCCGCCCCACCCTCGCCGGCGGCCTGCTGCTCCGACGCCGCCTGTTGATAGAGACGGGTGGCCATGGCCTGGCTGGCTTGGACCAGTTGGTCCATCTTGGAGCGTATGGCCTCGGTGTCTGCTTCTGCGTCACCAAGGACCTCGTTGAGGGCGGTCCTCGCCTCCTCGACCGAGGTCTTCTCCTCGTCGGTCATCTGTTCGCCCGACTCCTCGATGAGCCTGTCGGTCTGATGGACGAGTTGCTCGGCCTGGTTTCGTGTCTCCACGGCCTCACGTCGCTTGGCGTCTTCCTCTGCGTATGCCTCGGCGTCTTTCACCATGCGATCGATGTCATCCTGGGCGAGGGCAGTGCCACCCGTGATGGTCATCTTCTGCTCCTTGTTGGTCGCCAGGTCCTTGGCGTTCACATGGACGATGCCGTTGGCGTCGATGTCGAAGGTGACCTCGATCTGGGGCACCCCCATCGGGGCCGGAGGGATGCCGGTGAGTCGGAACTTGCCGAGACTGTTGTTGTCATTGGCCATGGTCCGCTCCCCTTGCAGCACGTTGATCTCGACCTCGGGCTGATTGTTGTCAGCGGTGGTGAAGATCTCGGATCGCTTGGTGGGAATGGTCGTGTTGCGCTCGATCATCCTTGTCATCACCCCGCCCTTGGTCTCGATGCCGAGCGTGAGCGGAGTGACATCGAGGAGCAGGATGTCCTTGACGTCTCCCTTGAGGACTCCGGCTTGTATGGCGGCGCCGGCGGCGACCACCTCGTCGGGGTTGACTCCCTTGTGGGGCTCCTTGCCGGTGAGTCTCTGAATCAACTCCTGGACCGCGGGCATGCGAGTCGAGCCGCCGACCATCACAACGTGGTCGATCTCCTCGACGGCGATGCCGGCGTCCTTGATCGCTTGTTCGAAGGGGCGCTTGGTGCGATCGAGGAGATCTTCGGTCAGCTTCTGGAATTCGGAGCGGGTCAGCTTGTATTGCATATGGAGCGGCCCGGCGTCGGTGGCGGTGATGAAGGGGAGGTTGATCTCGGTCTCGGCAACCGAGGACAGTTCGATCTTCGCCTTCTCCGCGGCTTCCTTGAGACGCTGGCTGGCCATCCGGTCGGCGGACAGGTCGACTCCGTGGTCGTCCTTGAAGCTCTTTACGAGCCATGCGATGACGGCATCGTCCCAGTCGTCTCCACCGAGATGGGTGTCACCCGAGGTGGCCTTGACCTCGAACACCCCTTCCCCGATCTCGAGCACGGACACGTCGAAGGTGCCCCCACCGAGGTCGAAGACGAGGATCGTCTGGTCGGACTTCTTGTCGAGCCCGTAGGCGAGCGAAGCGGCAGTGGGCTCGTTGATGATGCGCAGCACGTTGAGCCCGGCGATCTGGCCGGCTTCTTTGGTGGCCTGGCGCTGGGCGTCGTTGAAGTATGCAGGGACGGTGATGACTGCGTCGCTCACCGTGTCGCCGAGATATGACTCTGCGTCCCTCTTCAGCTTCATGAGGATACGGGCGGAGACCTCCTGAGCGGTGTACGACTTGTCGTCGACTTGAATCGACCAATCGGTGCCGATCTGACGCTTCACTGAACGGACCGTGTGGTCGGGGTTGGTGATGGCTTGACGCTTGGCAACCTCGCCAACCAGCACTTCGCCATCTTTGAAAGAGACGATGGAGGGGGTGGTGCGACCACCCTCGGCGTTGGCGATCACCACGGGATCACCACCCTCGAGGACGGCGATCACACTGTTCGTGGTTCCTAGGTCGATGCCTACGGCGCGGGGCATTTCTTGGTTCCTTCCGATGTAGGGTTTAGTCGGATCGGATTGTACAACCTGAGTGTGGTTGTATCAAGTTCAATGAGACTTGACTTGTCTACCTGGGGTTTCAGGCCGCCAGACTCTTGATGTACTCCACCAAATCGGTGATTTGTTGGTCGTCGAGTTGATCGGCGTAGAAGACGGGCATCACCGCGTCGAAACCCTCGACGACCTGGTTGACGGGGTCGACGATCGAGTTGAACAGGTAGACATCGTCGGCCGGCACCTCCTCACCGCTGGCGAGAGGTCTCGTCGAACCGGCGAGACCCTTCCAGGTGGGCCCCGACCCGGGGCGGCCGTCGGTGGTGTGACACTGGAGGCAACCCTGCCCTTCCGCCAGAGCCTCACCGCGTGCGGCGGCCTCGGGGTCGACGGTGATCGTCTGGGTGGTGTCGGTGGCATCTCCGTCGAGGCTCTGACCGGTGAAGAGGAAGAGGCCGATGCCCAGTCCGACCACGACGATGAGGGCGAGAGCGCCCTCTGTCCAGCTGCTCATGAGCGGTGAACCGTAGACAAGACGGTGACCAAATATAGGGTTTGGGGGTGCTACCGCTCACCCGACGCCAATTTCTCGGCGCGGCCACCGGTCTGGCCCTGGTGGGGCCCGGTCTCGCCCTTCCTGCACGAGGCCTGACCATCAACCCCCGTTCGTCCTGGGGTGCGGACCTGGAACCGAAAGGCCCGCTCGGGGTCGAGGACGTGAAATTCCTCATCGTCCACCACTCGGCGTCCCACAACGGTCATACAGGGGCGGATGTGCCCCGCATCCTCAGAGGGTGGTTCGAGTTCCACACCGGCTCCCGGGGCTGGAACGACATCGCCTACAACTTCGTCATCGACTCGGAGGGCGGGATCTGGGAGGCGAGACAGGGGAGTCTCGACGGCCCGGTCGCCGGGGACGCCACCGGGGGGAACCAGGGTTTCACCCAACTCGTGTGTCTGATCGGGGACACCAACACCGCGGCGCCGACCGCCGCCGCCCTGCAGTCTCTGGTCCAGACATTGGCCTGGTTGGCCGAGCGATACGCGGTGTCGACCTCGCCCGGGGCCGAGGTCACCTTCACCTCGAGGGGCTCGAACAAGTGGCCGGAGGGCACCTCGGTGACGACGCCGACGATCGCGGGCCACCGTGACATGAGCCAGACGTCTTGTCCCGGATCCAGCCTCTACTCCCACGTGGTGGGCTCGCTCACCGCCGAGGTGGAGGCGGCGCGGGGAGGGAGCCCGCCACCGACCGCCACCAGCCCTTCGACCACCAGCTCCCCCACGCCGAGCACCAGCTCCACCACCACCATCCCGCCGACCACGACGACGACCATCCCCCCGTCCACCACCACGACGACGACGCCACCGTCGACCACCACCGCGCCGGCTTCGAGCACTACCGCGCCGGCTTCGACCACGACTCGGCCGACTCCGCCGACCAGCCTTCCTCTCTCAGTCGAGCCGGTGGCGGCCGACCCCGGCTTCCCCTCCGGGATCCTCGCCACCGCGGGGGCGATGGTGGCTACCGGGGCCGGTCTGCTTCTCTGGCGTCATCGCCGCATGGGTGGTGGTTGACGCGGGGCGCGGTCGAGCATAAAAAGGGCGTCGATCGCGACCCCCGCAATGGGGGCCACCTCACCGAAGGGAACCAAATGGACCTCATCGACACCGTCTCCTTGATCCTGAGACTCTGGGCCGGGCTGGTGATGCTCGCCCACGGTGTCAATCACGCCCGAAGTCAGGAAGGGACCGCCAGATGGTTCCAGCGGGTCGGCTTCCGGTCACCGGTGCTCAATGCCCGGCTCTCGGCGGGCAATGAGCTCGCCATCGGGCTGGCGCTGCTCGGCGGTCTGCTGACCTCGATCGCCGCCGCCGGTCTCGCCGCCACGATGCTGGTGGCATTCTGGGCAATTCACCGGTTTGCCGGCTTCTTCGTCTTTCACCGACCCGATGAGGGCTATGAGTACGTGGCGACGCTGGCCGTGGTTGCACTGGCCATCACCATCCTCGGCCCCGGCGCAGTCTCGATCGACGCCGCACTCGGCATCGACGAGACGCTGAGCGGGGGCACCGGCGCATTGATCTTCGCCCTCGGGCTTCTGGCGGGGGCCGCCCAGCTCGCCGTCTTCTGGCGCAAGCCCAACGGGAACGTTGGGGACGCGTGAGTCTCCGCGCCCTCCCCGATCACTTCGTCGCGACCAGGGATGCCCTCCATCAGATCGCCTTCTTCGCGGTGAGCCCGGCCCGTTACAAGGTGACGGGCTCCATGGGGCTGAGAGCCACTCCCGGCGGCTTTGGAACCCCTCCTTTCGGGGACAGGGTCGCCAGAGTGGATGGGGACCTCCTGGTCCACGAACAAGCGGGCAACCTCGCCACCCAGTCGATCACCACCGTTCGGGCCGCCACCGAGTTCTTCGGCAACCGATACGAGGTGGACTGGTTCGCCGATTTCCACGACCCGCTGCACCCAGTCGACCCCGACCTCGAGCTCGAGGTGGATGAGGCGGCGGCGCGGGCCCTCGGTGATTGGTTCGGCTTCGGAGCCGAAGTCCTCGACCGGCTCCGGGCACAGGCTCTCGAAGATGACTATGTCGGTGAGGTCCAGCTCTGGCCCGAGCACTTCGATGTGGCAGCCGAGCTGGGGCGCGAGGACCGGGGGCAGCGGGCGGCGTTCGGGGCCTCCCCGGGCGATGGGGCGCATCCCGATCCCTACTTCTACGTGTCGCCCTGGGCTGAGGTCGACAACTCGAACCCGTACTGGAACGACGAGAGCTTTGGAGGGGCGAGTATCGGTTATCCCGCCCTCGTCGACGCCTCGGACCCGGGGCGGGCCGCCCTCGACTTCCTACTCGAGGGCCACCGAATTCTTCACTCCTCCTGACGCCAGGGTGTCGATCAGCCCGGCGGCAGCCGCGGTGATCTGGGCGATAGTGACGTCGTACCCCTGGTCGGGGCCGCCGTAGGGGTCGGGAACCTCGTCGGAGTCGGTGTCGGGGTCGAAGGTCCTGAACAGCCGTACCTTGGCGCGGTCCTCGAGACTGGGGGCGAGGTCCATCACGTCCCGCAGATTGGCACGGTCCATCACCACGATCATGTCGAACCGGTCGAAGTCGGCTTTGTTGATCACCCGGGCCCTTCCGTCGACCTCGAGACCCACCCGTGCTCCGGCAGCCACCGCTTGTGGGGTCGGTGGGTCGCCGACATGCCAGGTCCCGGTGCCGGCGGAATCGACCTCCACCTTCAGATCGGCGCGCTCCGCCTCCTGGCGAATCGCCGCAGCGGCCGCCGGTGACCGGCAGATGTTGCCTGCACAGACCGCCAATATGCGGGTGGTCACGGTCGCTCCCCGGTGATCCGCTGTCGGGCGAGGTCGAGGTAGGCCTGCTCGGTGTCGAATCCGACGTACCGCCGGTCGGCCTGCACCGCCGCCACCGCGGTGGTGCCTGACCCGATGAACGGGTCGAGCACGAGGTCGCCCCGGTAGGTGTAGAGCTCGATGAGCCGTCTCGGGAGGTCGACGGGAAATGGGGCGGGATGGCCCACCCGCCTCGCGCTGGCGGCTGGCATCTCCCAGACGTCGATGGTGCTCTCGAGGAAGTCCTCGGTCGCGATGGTCGCCTCGTGGGGCAGGCCCCGTCTTTGACGGACCGGTCCCTTCAACGCCCGGTCGAATCTCCCCTTGGAGGCCACGATGACCCGTTCGGTCACATCACGCAGCACCGGGTTCTGTGGCGAGCGAAACGATCCCCAGGCACAGCTCCCCCCCGCTCCCTTCGCCTTCTGCCAGATGATCTCTCCCCGCAGCAGCATCCCGAGGTCGTCCTGGAGGAGGGAGATGACGTCGGCCGACAGTGAGCGGTAAGGCTTGCGGCCCAGATTGGCGACGTTGACCGCCATCCGCCCTCCCGGTTCCAGCTTGGCCAGACAGATCGCCAGGACGTCGTGGAGCATCTCGAGGTACTCCACATAACTCGAAGGAACGTGTCCGGCCGCCAGGTCGGTCTCGTACTGCTTGCCCGTGTAATAAGGGGGCGAGGTGACCACCAAGGCCACTGACCGATCGGCCACCTGGGCATCGGTCATGGTCCGGGCGTCGGCGCAGATCAGCTCGTCGACCGCCACCGGTTTCTCGACCCGTTCGTCGCCAGACAGCGCAGGTGGGACGAACCGGTCGTAGAACGACGTCGAGTCGTGGGACTCGCGTTTGCCGGAACCGAAATCGGAGGTTGCCGTAGCCAGGCGCCGCCTTGCCATGTGCTCTGAAGTTACCCGGTGGCCTCGAGATGGCGTGGGATGCCGGATCGACTTCAATTGGATCGAGCAGATGAGAATCGTCCTTCCCGAGGACCGTCCCCGTTTCGAGATGCCCGTCAGGGACGGTGCAGTCGTGACACTGAGCCCCGTCCTCAAAGCAGATCGGGAGTTCTTCGAGAAGGGCATCGAGGAGCTGTCCGTGAAGAGCCGGTTCTACCGGTTCGGCCTGGGAGTGGGCAGTCTCAGCCAAAGAGAGCTCGACTATCTCTCAGACGTGGACCAACAGGCCCATGTCGCCTGGGGTGCGGCCCTGGGCGACGACGTGGCCGGGGTGGGCAGATACATCGTGGCAATGGACGGGTCATCCGCGGAGGTGGCGATCACCGTCCTCGACGACATGCAGCGGCGAGGGGTGGGGACGGCCCTGCTCACCGCGTTGGTCGCCGTGGCCAGGGCCGACGGCATCTCCGAGTTCACCTTCGAGGCGCGATTCGACAACCCGGCCGTGGTCAGGATGCTCGGCGACATCGAGGTGACTCCGATCGCCAGCGACGGGCTCATCGAGCGCCGGATTCGTCTCACCGACCTGCCCGTCAGCGAGCACGAGCCACGATTGGTGGCGGTGATGGACGAGACGCGGGGCTAGTCCCCGGCGGGCTCCTCCTCGAGGTCGAGAGACGCCGAGTTCACGCAGTAGCGAAGCCCGGTGGGGTTGGGGCCGTCGTCGAAGACGTGTCCCAGGTGCCCGCCACAGTTGGCACACTTGATCTCGGTGCGGACCATCCCATAGGAGCGGTCACTTTCCTCCTCCACGACGTCGTCGGAGAGGGGCTTGAAGAAGCTGGGCCACCCGCTGTGGGACTCGAACTTGGTGTCTGACGAGAACAGCTTCTCACCACACCCCGCACACCGGTACACGCCGTCGGCCTTGGCGTCCCAGTATTTCCCGGTGAACGCACGCTCGGTCCCACCTTGACGGAGCACCTGGTACTGGTCGGGGGTGAGCCTCTCCCTCCACTCCGATTCGGTCTGTGGCATGTCTGTCATATCACGTCCTCCTCGTGCCCATTCAACCCGAGGTGTTCCTCTAATCGGTCGATGAACACCTTCAGCGCCGGGTTGAGCTTCGATCTCGCCCCCTCCGGCCCGAACCAGCCAACCCGATCGATCTCGGGGTATTCCCGCCCGTGCAGGGTGAATACCCCGGGTTTGAACGTCTCGAGGTCGAAGTCGGCCTCGATCGCCCAGGCCACGACGACCTTGCGCGACTTGAGAACGGTCTCCCCGAGCGATAGCCATCCGGTCATGGGTGCGGCCCAGCCCGTCTCCTCTGTGAACTCCCGGGCGGCGGCGATCTCGTCGGCTTCCCCCTCGTTGACGATCCCTTTGACGACCGACCACGAGCCGGCGTCCTTCCTCTCGAACCACGGCCCCCCGGGGTGGGCGATCAGGATCTCGAGAGTGCGATTGAAACGGTACGGAAGAAGACCCGCTGATCTCACCGGGCCCGACATTACGCTGCCGGCGTGACCGTCTTGGCCACTACCACGCCGGGTGAGCAGGACCTGGCGGCGTTCGACACCAGTCTGCAACTCGGTGAGTCAGAGCCTCTGAGCGTTGGGGTGAAGCGGGTGACCATGGAGCAACTGGAGCTCGCCGCCAGCGGCTTCTTCGACAGCGAGACCGGGTTGGGCGGCGCGGTCCACACATCTCGAAAGTCGATCAAACGGGTGCGGGCGTTGCTTCGCCTCGTTCGAGGCGAGCTGCCGAAGAGGGTCTACGACTTCGAGCATGCCTCCCTGCGGGACACCGCCCAGTCGATCGGAGAGGTCCGCTCGGCCCAGGGGGTCCTCGATGCGGCAGTCTCCATCCAGAACCTCTACGGCGACCTCCTCGCCGAAGGAGCCTTCGCCGGGCTGGTCACCAGGTTGTCACGACGCCGCGACCTGGTCGAGCTGAACGCACTCGAGGATCCCAAGCTGGTGGGCCGGGTGGTGCGCAGTCTGGAGCGGGCGTACCACCGCTACGGATCCTGGCCGACCGATCCCGAGGCCCGGGAGGTCTACGGCCTGGGTATCCGCGACTCTTACGAAGCCCTCCGGCCCGGTCTCGCCGCGACCTACGGCACTGGGCGGCAGCGGATGGTCACCGCATACCGGAGAACAGCCCCAGGTGACTTCCATCAGTGGCGCAAACGGGTCAAGGACCTGAGACATCAGATGGAGTTCCTCGCCCCGCTGTGGCCGGAGGTCGTGGTCGGTACTGGGATCACCCTCGACCGTCTCGGCGTCATCCTCGGGGAGGAGAACGATCTCGCCGAGCTGACCGGCCTGCTGCGAACCCGATCGGATCTTTGCCCCAACCCCCGGGAACGCTCCCTGTTCCGGGCGCTGGCACACCAGCGTTCCTCGGAGTTGCGTGTTGCCGCGGAGATCCTCGGCCGACGCATATATGCCGAACAGCCTCAGCCGTTGTCAGACCGTTTCGGGGAGTACTGGGATGCTCGGATGACGGCCATCGAAGCGCCGCTGGACACCATCGTCGTCTACTGACGGAATCTTCCGCACCGGGACTTTGTTTCCCGAGTCACGCCTTCCGGGAGTTGCTGATGAGTGAACGTGGCCGTGTCGAGACCGAGCCCGGGGCCCGCCGGGTCCGGGTGATGCTTGGCGGGGAGATCGTCGCCGACACCACCCGCCCTCTCCTGGTGTGGGAGGTTCCCTACTACCCCACCTACTACTTCCCCGAAGACGACGTCAGGACCGACCTTCTCTCCGAGACGGGGGAGACCCGGCCCAGCCCGAGCCGGGGTGATGCGACCCAGTACCGCGTCGAGGTGAACGGCTCCGAGGGCACCGCCTACTCCTACGAGGAGCCCAAGCTCGATGTGTTGGCCGGTCACTACGCCTTCGTGTGGAAGACGATGGACCACTGGTTCGAGGAGGACGAAGAGGTCTTTGTCCACGCCCGGGACCCCTATACCCGCATAGACATCCTCCCCTCAGGACGAAGGGTGCGTGTCGAGCTGGACGGGGAGACCGTGGCCGACACCACCAATGCGTCCTTTCTCTTCGAGACCGGGTTGCCAACCAGGTACTACATCCCGAAGACCGATCTCCGCATGGACCTGATGTCGCCGAGCGGCAAAGCCACCCATTGCCCGTACAAGGGCACGGCCCGATATTGGTCGGTGACGGTCGACGGCAAGACCCACGACGACCTCGTTTGGGGATACGACTCACCGCTTCCCGAGTCACAGAAGATCACCGGGCTGGTCGCCTTCTACAACGAGAAGGCAGACATCTACGTCGACGAGGTGCTCCAGGAGCGGCCCGCCACCAAGTTCTCCTGACCCACCTGGCTACAGCTGCCCGGTGTCGGCCGCTTCAGTCTCCGCGAGGTAACCAGGGTCGGTGTAACGGTCGAGGAGGAATGCATCGGCGTACTCGGGGAGATCTGCTCCGACGATGTGACGTGCCACCAGGTCGGCCCCACCGGCGGCGGCCATCACCCCGAACCCCGACAGACCCGTCATCAAGTGGATCCGGTCGCCAGCGGGGCCGATCAGGGGGCGGTTCTCCACGGTCTTGGTGTAGTATCCACCATCGACCACCGACTCCGGGAGCCGGTCGCGATACGCCGAGAGCCCGGGGACCATCGTGGCCAGCCCCCTCATCACGACTTCGGGGTAGAGGGGGTCCTGGGGTATCGGCCACGTCGGCTCGATCACCCGATCGTGGTAGTCCCAGAGCGCCAGTATCCACGGGGACCCAGGTGCTCCCTCCGGGCGAAAATGACAGAAGACGGGCATCTCGCCGAGGAGCTCGGCGCGCTGGCCCATCTCCAGCTCCGCACGCTCTCCCTCGGTCCAGTCGAGACGCTGGGGGTCGCTCCAAATGGTCAGCGGGGCGGCCCGGGGAATGATGCCCAGATGGTCCTTGAAGGCCACCTTGAGATGGAGCTCGGAGAACAAGGGGAGGTCGACTCCGGCCATCGCGGCCACCTTCGAGGCCATCGGGCCGGCGGCCACCACGATGGCGTCGGCGGAGATCTCGTCCCCGTTGGAGAGACTGATGGTGTCTTCGTGGATGGCGGTGACCGACTCCGCCACGAGGGTCGCTTCCCTCTCCCGTGCCCGGTCGAGCATCCACCGCCCCAGCTCCTGGGCTCTGAACCACCCCGCCCGCCCGACGCGAAGGGCTCCGACGGCAGATGGGGTGAGGAAGTCGTGGCTCTGTCTCAGCTGGGTCGCATCGAGGATCTCCGCCGCCGCCCCCAGCCCGGCGATCTCCTCCTCCCGGCGTGACATCTCCGCCAGCGTCTCCTCCTCGGCGGTGACGAACAGATAGCCGTTCCGGTTGAGTCCGAAATCTGTCTCGGTGGCCAGCTCTTCGAGGATGTCGATGGACCTGTTCATCAGCCCGACCATCGCGGCGTTGGGCCACCAGTTCCGATAGCACTCGGTCGACTTGTCCGACGTCAACGTGAGCGGTGCCCGGGGGTCGACCAGCACCACCTGGCCTGCCCGGTGTCGGACGGCGAGGTGATAGGCGACCGACACCCCCGCGATCCCGGCACCCACCACCACGATGTCGGCGGTGCGGCTCAACGACCCAGTTGGCTCTTGACCTTCCCGGCCACGACCTCAGGGGTGAAACCGAACTGCTCGGCGATGACCGCGGCGGGTGCCGACACCCCGAAGTGGTCGATTCCGATGCTCAGCCCGGCGGGACCGACGAACCGCTCCCACCCGAACACCGAGGCGGCCTCGAGCGACACCCGGGGTGCAGTGCCCAGGACCTCCGCCCGATACGTCGGGTCCTGGCTCTCGAACAACTCCCAACAGGGAAGACTCACCACCCGAGCCGAGATGTCGTCGGCGCCGAGCTCCTCGGCCGCCCCCATCGCAGTGGACACCTCAGATCCGGTGGCGATCAGCGTGACGTCGTCGCCATCGCGCATCACATAGCCGCCCCGGATGGCGTCACCGCGGGGAAGGGTGGGCACATCCTGGCGGGTCAGGACCAGTGCCACCGGGCCGTCGCTGCGGTTGAGGGCGATCTCCCATGCCGTGACCATCTCATTGGCGTCGGCCGGGCGGATCACCCACAGGTTGGGCATGGCGCGCAATGATGCGAGGTGCTCGATGGGCTGGTGGGTGGGGCCGTCCTCGCCGAGGAACACCGAGTCGTGGGTCCAGACCCAGATCGAGGGGATCTCCATGAGCGCAGAGAGCCGAACCGCGGGCCGCATGTAGTCGGAGAAGATGAAGAAAGTTGCCCCGTATGGCCTCAACCCCCCGTGCAGGGTCATCCCGTTGACCGCGGTGCCCATGGCGTGCTCCCTCACCCCGAATGGGATGTCGCGCGCCCCCGGGTCGTCGGCCGAGAAGAGGCGGTCGGCATCGATGACAGTCTTGGTGGACCCGGCGAGGTCGGCGGCCCCGCCGATGAAGCCTGGCACCTTCTCGGCGATCTCGGTGAACAACTTGCCCGACGACGCGCGGGTGGCCATCTCCTCACCTTCTTCGAACCCCGGCCCCTCGAGACGCACCGGTGCGGTGGAGTGGAGGGCCTCCCATTCGGCGGTATCGGCGGCTTCGAACCGGGCGAGCCAGTCTTTCCTGGCCTGCCGGCCCCGGTCCAAGGCCTCGGAGAAGAACCTGTACACCGACTCGTCGACCCAGAACAGCGGCTCGGTGGGATAGCCCATGGCCTTCTTGGTCTCTTCCACCTCCTTCTCGCCGAGAGGGGAGCCGTGCGTCTTGGCGGAGCCCTCGAGGTTTGGTGCCCCATGGGCGATGCGGGTGTGGCAGACGATCAGGGAAGGCCGGTCTCCTTCCTTCAGGGCGGCCTCGATCGCCCCGGCGATGGCGTCCCGGTCGTGGCCGTCGATATCCTCGGTATGCCAGCCAAAACTGGAGAATCGCTTGCCCACGTCCTCGCGGAAGGTGATGTCGGTGGAGCCGTCGATCGAGATCTCGTTGTCGTCGTATAGGTAGACGACACGGCCGAGCCCGAAGCTGCCGGCCAGCGAGGCCGCCTCACTGCTGACTCCCTCCATGAGATCGCCGTCGGACACGAAGGCGTAGGTGTGGTGGTCGACCAGGTCGGCGCCGAGCCTGGCCCGCAGATGGGCCTCGGCTATGGCCATCCCCACGGCGGTTCCGAACCCCTGCCCGAGGGGCCCGGTCGTGGTCTCGATTCCCAGGGACTGGCCGACCTCGGGGTGGCCGGCGGTGTGGTACCCCCACTGCCGGAAGTTCTTGATGGCCTCGAGGCTGAGGTCGAACCCGGAGAGGTGGAGGAGCCCGTAGAGCAGCATCGACCCGTGCCCGTTGGATACGACGAAGCGGTCGCGGTCCGGCCACTCCGGGTGGTCGGGGTCGACCTTGAGGAACTTCGACCACAGGGTGACCGCGATATCGGCCATCCCCATCGGCATCCCCGGGTGACCCGAGTTGGCCTTCTGGACGGCGTCCATTGCCAGGGCCTTGAGTGTGTTGACGGCGAGCTGTTCGACTGATGGTGTCTCTGGCATCGACAGCGAGGGTACCCGACGACCTGATGCCGAAAACTGCGCGACCCGCCGTTGGTCAGCCGATGGGGCGGCAGAGCGTGCAGGGCCGGTACCCGGCCGTCTCAGCCGAGGCAACGGAGCGAAAGTCGATCACGTTGGAGGGCATGGAGCGACGGATCGCCCGGCAGGTGGGATGGCAGTACACCCCGGTGGACGTGTTGGCCCTGACCCTCACTCGATGTGATGCCAACTCCTCGAGAAAATCGGGCTCGGCCCCCTCGATCTGCAAGAGGTCGTGTTTGTAGTGGGCACCGCCCAACGAGTAGTTGCCGATGTGGCCGTCGCTGCGCACCACCCGATGACAGGGGATGATCAGCGGGATCGGGTTGCGTGCCACCGCCGAGCCAACGGCGCGCACCGCGCCGGGTCGGGCCACCTCGTAGGCCACCCAACCGTAGGGTCTCACCTCCCCTTTGGGGATGGTGGCCGTCTTCAGGAGCACCTGCTGTTGGAAGTCGGTGACCCTCCTCAAGTCGACCGGCAGCCGGCCCGGACTGCCCCGCTCGATCGCCTCGGGGATGTGCCCTCGCCACGCCGGGGGAGCCTCCGCCCTGATCAGGGCTCTTCCAAACCGCTCCTCGTAGCGGGTCTGGAACCCATCGGCGAGGTCGAGGGAGGAAACCCCGGTGGTATTGAAGGTCACCACCACCTGACCGATGGCGGAGTCGTAGAAGTCGTAGCCATCGGCGAGACCCGTGCCCAGGGCCACCCCTTCGGTCAGCCCCGGCGGGATGTCGCCGGTGAGGCCTTCCAGTCTTGATTCGATGCTCATTGTTCCTCCTCGAGGGTTTGGCGGAGCCGGGTGAGCCCGCGGTGTACGTCTGCCTTGACGGTTCCCTCCGGTCGACCGGTCACCGCGGAGATCTCGGACACACCCATGCCGACGACGTGGCGGAGAACCACGGCGGTGCGTTGATTGCGGTTCAGCGACGACAGCCTCCTGTCCCAGGCGGCATCATCGACCGGCTCGGGATCTTCCGCGCCGGGCTCGATGGTCATCTCGACATAGGTGGGTCGTCGCGACCGGTCCCGAAGGTGGTTCCTCCCCAGGTTCATGGCGATGGTCCACAGCCACGGCCGCAGCTCCATCGACCTGATTCGCTCAGGGTGGTACCCGTCGAGGGCTCGATAAGCCCTGATGAATGTCTCCTGGGTCAAGTCCTCCGCCTCCTGATGGTCTCCACAAATGCGACGGAGTCCCCAGAAGAGTTGTCTGCCCATCTCTTCGACCACCATTGGGAACACCCTTTCCAGATCGGTGGCGAGGGCTCTCGTCAGCTCGTCCATCACAATTGAGGAACCCCGATGGAGGTCGTCTGGTTGCACTGCGGGCACCGTACCTATATTGGTGCTCGTGGCACCCCCCGCAATCGAGGAGAGCCTGTCGGCTGCAGAGGCGGCGCTCGATGCCGGTCATGGTCTCTCGGGCACCGGGTTCTGGCGGGCGGTGGCCACCGTCAAGCGACAGCCCGAGCTGACCGACCGCTATGCCGACCGGATGGCGGCGATCGATCTCGCCGCCTTCGAGCAATGGGCGCTGTTCAAGATGCCGGTGGGTTGGGGCACCGCACTGATGATCCTGGCCACCGCGGCCGGTCTGGGTCTGGTGGGTTGGTCCTATTACACGACCGGCGAGCTCAGCTCGGTGGTTCTGTTCTACCTGGGTCTCGGGGTGCTCCTTGTCCCGACACACGGCCTGGCACATCTAGTCGTCGGGACCGCCATGGGCATGCGTTTCACCCATTGGTTCATCGGGAAGATCTCCCAGCCTCAGCCCGGGGTGAAGGTGGATTACTCCACCTATCTACGCACGCCGGCCAGCCGACGTGCCTGGATGCACGCCAGTGGCGCGATCACCACCAAGGTGACTCCCTTCGCCCTGATCGGGGCGGCGGTTGCGGCCGATCTGCCGTCCTGGGCGGTCTGGGGGGTCCCGGTCGTGGGTGTGGCTGCGATCGTCACCGACATCCTCTGGTCGACGAAGCACTCGGATTGGATGAAGTTCCGACGGGAGATGGAGTTCGCTCAGACGCCCTGATCCTGTTGGGGGATGGAGCCGTCGGTCTGGTGCAGCTCCTCGTGGGTGGCTACCAGGTCTTCGAAGTCGGGGGCGCGCTCCACGTCGACGGCGATCAGATGGCGGGTCCGCGGCCCATCCTCGATGTCGAACCGACGGGCGCGGCGGATGAGCCCGGCGGCGGCATCGTCGATCCGCCGATGTTGGGCGAGGTGCTCTTCCCAGCTCCGCACCACCATCAGCTCGGTGAGCCGGGTGGGGTCCGAGGTGTTGCGGAAGAGACGCCACCGGTGGGCCCCGGTGCTGAGACGGATGAGTCTCACCTCGTTCATGAGACTGGTGAACTCGGGGAAGTCCGCCTCGTCGATCTTCCAGGTGTTGAGGATGACCACCGGTCCGCCCTCGAGGTCACCGTCGTCGTGGCCCACAGGCGTGTCGGCCGATTCATTGAACTCGGGAGTCACCACATCGTCCACATGAGGCACCCCAAACCTGGGGGCGAACAATCCGAGGACCACCGCGGCGCCGGAGAAGGCGAGCAGGGACCCCGGGGTGCCGATCCGATCGGCAACCAGCCCCGACGCGATCGAACCGATGGGGAGGACGCCGGCAAAGGCCAGCGTGTAGATCGACATCGCCCGGCCCCGGATCCATGCCGGTGACATGAGCTGTGCGGTGGCGTTGAGCGTGGCCAGGGTGAGCAGCCAGAAGAGACCGGCGAAGAACATGGCGACCCCGGCCACCCACACGTTGGGCGCCAGACCCAGCAACAGTCCGGCTCCGCCGAAGAGACTGATGGTGTAGGGCACCCACGAGCCCTCGACCCACGAGCCGATCCGGGGGCGAAAGACCGCCCCGCTCAGCGCACCGGCGCCCATCGCTCCGTAGAGCACCCCGAATGCAACCGGCCCGCCCCCCAGGTACTCGGTGTGCACCGGGAGGACTGCCTGGACCACCGCCGAGCTCAAGGCGAACGTCGCCACCAGGGCCATCAGGTTGCGGAAGACCGGGGTGAATCGAGCGAACCGTATGCCGGTCGAGATCGCCGACCTCATCGACTGCGGACCCTGTTTGGCCGTCGCCAGCAGGTGAGGGCCGATGGCGACCAGGGCGACGATTATCGCCACGTAGGAGAGGGCGTTGAAGGCGAATCCGGCTTCGGCCCCGTAGATGGCGACCAGTGCGCCACCGAATGCGGGGCCTATCGCCCGGGCGGCGTTGAAGGCAGCCGAGTTGAGCGCGACTGCCGATGCCACCAGCTCCCGGGGGACGAGATCTGGCACCAGCGCCTGCCATGCCGGGAGGTTCAGGGCGAGCCCGGTGCCGAGCAGGAGCCCGAGTATCAGCAGCAGGGCGGGGGTCATCAGATCCAAGAAGGTGAGCACCGCCATGGCCGCGGCGGCACCACCCATCACCGCCTGTGCGATCAGCATGAGCTTGGCCCGATCGAATCGGTCGGCGAGGGCGCCCGCAGCCAGAGAGAAGAAGAGCAGGGGGAGTGTCGCCGATGCCACGATGAGCCCGACCCAAGTGCTCGATCGGGTCAACTCCCACATGAGCCATGATGCGGCGACCGACTGGACGAAGGTGCCGGAGGCCGAGAAGACGTTTCCTACCCACAACCAGCGGAAATGCGGGTATCTGAGTGGCTCCACCGCCGAAGTCATTCGGGCAGAGTAGACGTGGCCTAGGTTATGTCTGGTGGTGCGCGACCTCGCCTATTTCGTGCAATCCGACCGCGGCTCAGGCCCGGGAGTCTTGATCCTCCACTCGCTCTGGGGCCTGACCTCGTCGGTCAAGGACATCTGTGACGGTCTCGCCGATCACGGGTTCACCGTGCTCGCGCCTGACATCAACTTCGGCGAGCTGCCCGACACCGAGCAGGAAGGCATCGACCGTCTCGGGGAGGCGAGCCCCGACCGACTGGCCTCCCTCGTCCTGTCGTCGGCACGGCTGCTCAGCGCTCAGTCGACCGAGCAGCCGATAGGCATCGTCGGGTTCGGGATGGGAGGATCGCTCGGCCTGTGGGCCTCGGTGCGTCTCGCTGATCTCGTTGGGGCGGTCGTCTCGTTCTACGGGACCCAGCAGATCGATTTCGCCGGATCCAAGTCGTCGTACCTCATCCACTTCGCAGAGGAGGACGAGTACATCACCGACGACGAGGCGGCGTTCATGGAGGCGACGATGGGATTGGAGTCGCTCCCGGTCGAGGTGATCACCTATCCGGGGACGAGACATGGGTTCTGCGAGCCTGATGGCGAGACTTTCGACCCCGAGGCGTTCGACCGTGCTTGGGAGCTGACCGTGGCCTTCCTGGAGGGCGAGCTGGGGACTAGCCCGTGACCTAAGGTTCGGGGTATGGCGACTGCCGGTTGGATCGCGCTGACACCCCATGTCACCGCGGGGCTGTTGGAACGTCTCGTCAGCGGGGTGGCGGTGCCGGTGGAGCGCCCCTCCATCGGCATAGTGGCCCCCTTCACCCAAACCGAGATCGGACGTGTCCCCGAGGCGACCGGGGCCGACGTGGCGGCGGCGGTGGAGGAGGCGCGGGTGGCGCAGGAGGGCTGGTCACGAACCCCGGTGCCCGAGCGTGCTCGGATCCTCTCCCGATTCCACGATCTGCTCATCGACCGGGCGGACACCGCGTTGGACCTCCTCCAGATCGAGGCGGGCAAATCTCGGATCGCTGCCTTCGAGGAGGTCTACGACACCATCGCCACCACCCGCTACTACCTGAAAACCGGGCCCGCTCTGTTGCGGAGGAAACGGCGGGCGGTCTCGTTCCCCGGTTTCACCACGGCCTATGAGTACCGTCATCCCCACGGTGTCGTGGGGAGCATCACCCCGTGGAACTTCCCTTTCACCCTCGCCATCTCGGACATCATCCCGGCCCTGCTCGCCGGTAACGCCGTGGTCGGCAAACCCGACGAGAAGACCCCCCTCTCCATGCTGTACGGAGCCGAACTGCTCACCGAGGCAGGTCTTCCCCGCAACGTCCTCCAGGTGGTGACCGGATACGGGAACAAGATCGGAAAGGCCCTCGTCGACTCGGTCGACTTCTTGATGTTCACCGGGTCGACCGAGGTCGGTCGGCTCCTGGCGACTCAGGCGGCCAACCGTCTGATTGGGTCCTCGATGGAGCTGGGTGGCAAGAACGCCGCCATCGTGATGGCCGACGCCGACATGGAGAAGACCATTTCGGGGCTCTCGAGAGCGGTCTTCGCCAACGGCGGACAGCTCTGCATCGCAATGGAGCGGATCTACGTCGACGAGCGGATAAGGGAGGAGTTCACTGCACGATTCGTCGACCACACCCGTGACCTGGCGCTGAGCCCGGCATTCGACTTCTCCTCCGCTCTCTCGTCGATGATCACCAGGGAGCACTTGGATGACGTCCACTCTCACGTCGAGGACGCCGTCGCCAACGGAGCCACACTTCTCACCGGGGGAAAGCCCCGCCCCGACGTGGGGCCGCTCTTCTACGGGCCCACGATCCTCACCGACGTCGACGAGTCGATGCGCCTATGCCGCGACGAGACGTTCGGCCCGGTGGTCTCAATCTACGGATACCACGACTTGGACGGGGCCGTGGCCATGGCCAACGACTCCCACCTCGGGCTCAACTTCAGCGTCTGGACGGCGAACGCCGCCCGGGGGGTGGAGGTGGCCACCCGTCTCGAGGCGGGATCGGTCGGAGTCAACGACGGGTATGCCGCCGTCTGGTCCTCGTACGACGCGCCGATGGGTGGCATGAAACTGTCGGGAATGGGCCGTCGCCACGGCAGGGAAGGTCTCCTCAAGTTCACCGAGTCCCAGACCGTCGCGGTGCAGAGGCTGGGGCCGGCGTTCGCCCCGCTCGGGGGCATGGGCTATGCGACCTATCAGCGGATCCTGGGCCCCGCCCTTAAGGTCCTCCAGCGGCTCCCCTTCTACAAGTAGCTCCTTACCAGAGAGGGCCCTGGACATCGATGGTCCCCGAGACTGGGGCTGGTGAGGACAAGTCGATAACCATCACCTCGTTGAAGGTGAACACCTCCTCGTTGCCGTGCTGGCGGTTGATGACCGAGCCCGCAAACCGTCTCCAGCTGAGCCGGGAGTAGTAGTCGACCAGATGGTTCTCGCAGACCAGGATGGCGAAATCGGCGCCATGATCCCGGAGGAACTCGAGGGCATGGTCGATCCCTGCCGCGGCGTACCCGCGGCGACGATGGTCGGGGTGGGTGGCCACACCTCCGACACCACCGGTCTTCACCGGAGCCGCGTCGACCAGCCCGTCACGGGCGACGATCCCGGTGTAGGAGACCAGGTCGCCGCGGTCGTCGACGACGAACACACCCCATTCCGGGGCAGCCCACTCCCGGACCCGTCCCGCCCACGACGCCGACTCGCTCTCCGGGTAAACCGCGCTCTTCAGGCTGTGCAGCTTGGTCTCGTCCTCGTTACTGAATTCGTCGACCCGCTTCAAGGAGGTGGTGGCGCTCAACTCTCGCTCATCTCGGTCAGGTCGGCTTCGAGGAGGTCACGATCGTGCTCGTCCTCGATGTCCGTCAACAGGGCCCTGGCCAGCTCGAGATGCTCGGTGTAGGTCTCGACATCGTCGACCCAGGCGGCGGATCGGGCGATCGCCTCGTGGGCAAACCCCCTCACGAACGGGTCGAGGGAGTGCTCGATCGCCAGCTCCAGCGATCGCTCTCCGAATCGCCTCGCCAGGTCGGCATATCCGAGGACGGCGGCGACCCGTGATACCTGCCAATCGGCGATCGCCCAGTGGCGTGGTGTCCCCACCTGATACCATTGGTGGCGCTGGGCGAAGGTGGCCGCGAGCATCTCCTCTTCCTGCTCCCGGGTCAGCTCCGCAGAGTCCAGGAGCTCCCAGGCGCGGTTGAAGGCGCGGGGAGCCAGCGTTCTCTGCCAGGAGGCGATGTCGTCTTCGCCGGGATTCTGGACGGGTTCGACCATTTCAACTGCTACCTAGTCTTCGCCTCGTGAGCAGCGCAACGTTACGCAGCCGTGACTGATCACGTCACCGTCGTGGTGGGTGGAGAGCAAATCCGTGTCTCCAGCCCGGAGCGGGTGGTCTTCCCCGACCAGGGCTGGACGAAGCTCGACGTTATCAACCACTTCGTTCTCGTCTCCGAGGGTGCCGCTCGGGGCATCAGCCGTCGACCCACGATGCTGAAGAGGTACATGAACGACGTGACAGTGGCGCCGATCTATCACAAGCGAGCGGCGAAGAACACACCCTTCGAGACGGTCCAGATCAGGTTCCCCTCACAACGCCCGGGTCGGATGAACGTCCCGGTGACCGAGGCCGACGTGGTGCGTCTCGCCCAGCTGGGATGTCTCGACTTCCACCCATGGCCGGTGCGGTATGACGACGTGGATCATCCCGACGAGCTTCGCTTCGACTTCGACCCCACCCCGGGGTTCGGGTTCGACGACGTGCGGGAGGCGGTGGCCGGGGCCAAAGAGGTTCTCGACGAGATCGGCTTGGTCGGTTGGCCGAAGACGTCGGGTAGCCGGGGCATCCACGTCTACGTGCGCATCGAGCCCTTGTGGGACTTCTTTCAGACCAGACGGGCCGGTCTGGCTTTCGCCCGGGAGCTGGAGAGGAGGATGGACGGTCTGGTGACCACGAGCTGGTGGAAGGAGCAGCGAACGGGGATCTTCATCGACTACAACCAGAACGCCCGTGACAAAACGGTTTCGTCTGCCTACGGGGTGCGGCCGACGGGGTACGTCTCGGCCCCTTTCGCCTGGGATGAGTTGGACGACGTGGAGATAGCGGATTTCCCGCTGGGGTCGTTTGCCGACCGCTGGGAGTCGGTGGGCGACCTGACCGATGGGATCGACGAGGCGCCAGGCCGGATCGACACCCTCATGAAATGGGTCATCCGTGATGAGGAGGACGGCATCGGGGATGCACCCTGGCCTCCCCACTATCCCAAGATGCCGGGGGAGCCACCCCGGGTCCAGCCGTCCAAACAGCGCCGCGCCGACGACGAGTACTGACTGGCGGGCCGGCTAAAGAGCGTCCCGGCGCCGCAACGCCCAGGTGAGCACGGCGAGCCCGAGAACGAAGACGGCCCCCAGCTTGACCAGCCCGCCCCCCACTCCAGGGGTGACCGGCCCCAGCATCGCCCCGGCCCCCTGGGGGTCCCAGGCCGGTGTAATGTCGGCAAAGATCGAGAGGGCGATCCGCCAGATGGAGAGCTGGGCCAGCCCGGTGACTACCGCGGCGAGGATGGACTCGACGACGACTATGTACCCCAGACCGACGAGGATCGCCCGCGGGACCAGGTATCCCAGCGGCACGAACACTGCGGCGTAGCCAACCCCGGCGGCTGCGAATTGGACGATGCCCGCCGCCGCCACCGAGACTTCGCCTCCCACGGCCAGCACGGCGAGCAACGAGGCCAGCCAACCACCAATGCCCAGCGTGAGAGCGGCGGCGATGCCGGCCGCCAGGGAGGAGAACGCCATGGTTGGCCTGGGGATCGGCCTCATGTAGATGTAGGGGAGGGTCCCGGCGTCTCGTTCCTCCCTGAGCGTCGCCACGGTGAGGATGAGGACGGCGATGGCGTAGGAGAAGCCGACGGTGGCGATGATCTCGGAGTAGAGCAAGCTGTGCTCGCGGCCGGTGGCGTCGAAGGCGGTCAGCCAGTAGGTGAGGGCGGGGACCGATGAGAGGGCGAGCAGGGCGATGACACGCCCTTTTCGCATCATGCGCCGATAGAGATGGATGGCGAGGGTCACGAGGCTCCCTCTACCAGGTACCTGAACACCGATTCGAGCGACTCGTCGGCCGGCTCGAGACGGGAGATGGCGATAGCCCGGCCAACCGCGATCCCGGGGATCTGTCGTGCCAGTTCACCGGCGTCGGATGCCTCGATGCGGAGCCGGCCCGCTTCGAGATGCACTCCGACGACTCCCTCCACGTCCATCAGGGCGCCGGCGAGGGTGCGGGGGTCGGAGCACTCGACGAAGAACTGCCGGGGCCGGTCGGTCATGGCCGAGCGAATGGCGGCAACGCTGCCCACCGCGGCGAGCCGGCCGTCGACCATGGCCACCACCCGCCCGGCCATCCGCTCCACCTCGGCCAGCACGTGCGACGACACCAGAACGGTCCGCCCCTCGCCGCCGAGACGTTTGAAGAGCTCGATCAGCTGGGCCCGCTGCACCGGGTCTGCGCCGTTCAACGGCTCGTCGAGAAGCAGGATCTCCGGCTCGGAGACCAGGGCGGCGGCGACCTTTGCTCTCTGACGCATCCCCTTGGAGAACCCGCGTAGGGCTCGATCAGCGGAGTCCATGAGCTCGACGATCCGCAGCGCCTCGACCGCTCTGGCCTCGGGCTCACCCACCCCGGCGAGACGAGCCGCCAGCGCCACGAACCCACGAGCGGTGAGTCGCTCGTAGATCGCCTCGTCCTCGGGTACCAGGGCTATCTTCTCGTAGACCGAAGGCTCGGCCCGGGGGTCCACCCCCAGCACGGAGACCGAACCTTGGGAGGGCCGTTGCAGCCCGGCGATGACGCGCATGAGAGTCGTCTTGCCCGCCCCGTTCGGGCCCAGCAGACCGGTGACGCCGGGACCGAACCCGATGCTCACCTCGCTCACCGCCACCTTCGGCCCGAACCACTTGGAGAGCTCGGTGACCACGATCGTGTCGGTCATGCCAGCTGTCGGTACCGGTAGCGGACGATCAGCGCGGCGGCGAGGGCCAACAGAGAGATGACGACGACAGACATCCAAACCTCGAAACCGGCGGTCTCGGCCGGGTAGGCGACGGTGTCACCGAAGAAGTGGTCCCGGATGATCCGTGGGTGCTGATCGAGGGAGAGCAGGGATGCCCACCGGGCCCCGGGGAAGTCGGCCTCGGCAACCCGGGCCGCGATCCCGCTTCCGGCGGTGATCAGCCCGAGGAATGCTGCGGCGGCGATTCCGGTCCTGGAGATGAGAGCCGAGAGGATGAAGACGACCGCCCCGTGCAAGGCGATGAACGCCAGCGTGGTGACCGGCACCTTCCACAAGATGTCGAGGTTGTCTCTCAGGTAGGGGAGAAAGCCCTCGTCGGAGATGAGGGCGAGGCCCAAGTGCAGGATGACCTGGGGCCCGATGTAGATCGCCCCGACGACGGCTGCAAAAGCGCCGACCTTGGCTGTCAGGTAGCCGTCGACGGTGAGAGGGCGGGAGAAGTAGACCGAGAGGGCCCCCGAAGTCCGGTCTGGGATGAGCAGTTGTGGCCCGGCCAGCGCGATGAACAAGAGAGATATCGCCGAGTAGAAGTCGAACAGGCCGCCGTAGGTGGGAACCCCCTCACGAAGACTCTCCTCGATGTTCCCGATCACCCAGTGGATGGCGACGAACACCGCCGCGGCGATCACCGCCACGGTGATCAGTGACCAGGGAAAGACCTTCTGGCGGGCCTTTCTGCCCAGGCCGAGCACCCTTTTCACACCCTCCCTGTAGACCGCCCTTCTCGCCCCGCGAGGCCCGGTGCGGGGCCCGTCGTAGGTGCGGTAGCCGCGGTCGTAGATGATCTGGCCGGTCATGGCGTACCCCGGTCGGGTCGGAGGAAGAGGTCCTCCAGCGAGGCCGAGCCCCGCACCATCCTGATCAGACCCGACCCGGTGGATGCGGTCTCTTCGAGGATCGCCTGCTCCACGGTCCCGTCGCCGGGCCCCACCACCATCCGGCGCCCTTCGACGGTGACGTCCCACCCCCGGTTGGTGAGACGCTGGGCCACCGCCGGGGCGTTGTCGATCACCTCCACCAGGACCGTGCCAAGCACGTCGAATCTCTCGAGGGGACCGGAACGCAGGAGATCGCCGGCGTCGAGCATCACCACCCACCCACAGGTCTCTTCGATGTCGGTGAGGACGTGTGAGCTGACGATGACGTCGATGTCGAACTCCCCGAGCCGTCTTATCAGTTGGAGCATCTGTGCCCGGCCCGCCGGGTCGAGCCCCGAGGCGGGCTCGTCGAGCAGAACCAGGTCGGGGTCGTGGACGATGGCCTGGGCCAGCTTCACCCGCTGTTGCATTCCCGTGGAGAAGTCGCCGAGGTATCGGAATCGCTCCTCCTCGAGACCGACCAGGAAGAGCGTCTCCGACGACCGGCGCCGGGCCTCCCGCACCGGGATACCGGCCAACTGGGCGGCATAGGAGACGAAGTCGGCTGCGGTCTGGTCCTTGGGCAGGCACTCTCCCTCGGGCATGTACCCCATGACGGAGCGCACGGAGAGGGGGTCGGTCTCCGGATCGTGGCCCATCACGCTGATCGAGCCGCGGGTGGGGTGGAGGAGCCCGAGGAGAAGACGAAGCAGGGTGGTCTTCCCCGCACCGTTGGCGCCGACCAGCCCGGTGACCCCGTGGGGAATGGCGAGGTCGAGGTCACGCAGGGCGATGACCTCGCCGTAATCGTGGGTCAGCCCGGAGATCTCTACGACGTTTCCCTGACCCATCGAGGGGAGTTTGGCACGGGTTGCGCCGGAGAAGCACCAGGGATGACCCCAGTTCGCCCCGGGGGTGCTCAGCCCCCGACCACCTCGCGAAACTCTGCCCCCTCGGGACGCTCCAACTGATCCATGGTGCACTGGTCGGCGTCCTTGTCGGGGCGCCAGCGGTGGAACCGGGAGGCATGTCGGAAGCGGTCGCCCTCCAGTTGGTCATAGCTGACCTCGACCACTACGCCGGGGCGGACCGGGGTCCAGGAACCGTCCTTGCCCGATGACCAGCGGCTCTCGGCTCCCGGTGCCCTGGCATGAGAGTCGAAGCTCTCGCCGGCGCGCAGCTCCATGAACCTCTCGTAGATCGCCACCCGGTCGGTGTTGGGAAACCCCGAGCAATGCCCGATGAAGTGGAAATCGCCGTTCTCGTTGTAGAGCCCGAGCAGAAGGGATCCGATCTTGCCGCCGTCCTTGTGCTCCCGGAACCCGCCCACCACGACATCGATGGTGCGGCGATGCTTGATCTTGATCATCGCCCGCTTTCCGTGCTGGTAGGTGAGCCCGGGTTCCTTGGCGATGATCCCGTCGCACCCCGCGGGCTCGAACTCGTGGAACCATCGTTTCGCCGTCTCCTCGCAGTC
>Ga0256867_10000068_pt1 | contig 35525 bp, 33 predicted proteins | sample RVTome_15_FD_185939 | JGI IMG/M metagenome (GOLD analysis project Ga0256867, IMG submission 185939) | Soil microbial communities from uranium-contaminated site in the Upper Colorado River Basin, Wyoming, United States - RVT150D86 (HiSeq) ... | reverse complement strand
CCCCCTTACTGCGCAGCGTGCTTCTGCAGGCGCCCACGGCGCGGCTTGTTCGTCATGGACATATGATGCGGGTTGAGACCCGCGGGCGGCGGGGGCCAAAGACAACCTCGAGAAAGATCAAATGACCACGCCTTTGTGTCCTCACCTGGAAGAGCTCACCTCGGTCATCGAGGCCGGCTCGGATGTGTGCGATCAGTGTGTGGCGGCCGGCGACACCTGGGTTCATCTCCGCTCTTGCCTCCAGTGCGGTTCCGTTGGATGCTGTGACAACTCGGTCAACAGACATGCCAGGAAACACTGGGAGGAACACGGTCACCCATTGATCAGGTCCATCGAACCCGGTGAGACCTGGCGTTTCTGCTTTCCCGATCACTTCTTCGTCAGATGAACGGTCAAAGCCCGGTCATCCTCGCCGTGGACGACGAGCCCGAGGTCCTGCGCGCCGTGCAGCGAGACCTCCGCCGACGATATGCCGATGACTTCAGGATCGTCGGTGCGACCAGCGGTCGAGAGGCGATCGAGGCGATCAAGGAATTGGCGATGCGCGGCACACCACTCGCACTGATCGTCGCCGACCAGCGCATGCCGCAGGTGACCGGCGTCGATGTCCTGCGCGCTTCTCTGACCCCGTTCCCTGGTGCGAAGAAGACCCTGCTCACCGCTTATGCCGACACCGACGCGGCGATAAGCGCAATCAACGACGTCAACCTCGACTACTACATCATGAAACCGTGGGACCCGCCCGAAGACCGACTCTTCCCCATCCTCGACGACCTTCTCGAGGATTGGCGCGCCTCCTATCGACCCACCTTCGACGGAATCAGAGTCCTGGGCACCGAGTGGTCGAAGGAGGCATTCGAGTTGAAGGCGTTCCTCGCCATGAACCAGGTGCCCTACCGCTCGGTGACACTCGGAGTCGACCCCGAGGCGGAGGGCCTGATGGAGACGGTCGGGGCCGAGGCGACCGACCTTCCCCTCCTCCTCTTCCCGGAAGGGGAGCCGCTCATGCACCCCACACCCAACCAACTCGCCGACCGGGTCGGCCTGCGGAGCCGCGCCCAATCCCCCGCCTACGATCTGGTCATAGTCGGTGCGGGCCCGGCCGGGCTCGCGGCGGCCGTGTACGGCGCCTCTGAGGGTCTCAAGACACTCCTCATCGAGGCCGCCGCCCCCGGGGGTCAGGCCGCGCAGTCGTCTCTGATCGAGAACTATCTCGGGTTCCCCCGGGGCATCAGCGGGGCCGACCTCGCCCGCCGGGCCGCGGCACAAGCGACACGTTTTGGAGTCGAGATACTGATTCCCGCGCGGGTGGAGGGAATCGAGCGCAAAGACCCGTTCAAGATCGTCCACCTCAACAATGGATCGACTGTGACCGCCAAGGCCATGGTGGTCACCAGCGGTGTGGACTATCGGCGGCTCGAAGCCGATGGGATCGATGAATTCGTAGGCGCCGGCGTGTACTACGGCACTTCCCGCATCGAGGCGGACAATCACCGCGGCCAACCTCTCTTCGTGGTGGGGGGCGGCAACTCGGCCGGCCAAGCCGCCCTCTTCCTGACGAGGTTCTCCGACTCCGTGACGATCGTCATCCGAAGCACGGACCTCACTGCGACCATGTCGCAGTATCTGATCGACAACATCGAGGCGATCGACGCCGTCTCGGTCCGTCCCCGCACGAGGATCGTGGCGGCCGGGGGCGACACCCACCTCCAGTCCCTCACCTTCGAAGACCTGGACACGGAGGCGACACACGAGATTGCCGCCGGGGCGTTGTTCATCTTCATCGGCCAACGCGCCCAGACCGACTGGTTGAGGGATCTGGTCCAACTCGACGACCGAGGGTTTGTCCTCACCGGGTTGGACCTGGGGCCTTTGACCGATTGGAACACAGATCGCGACCCCCTGCCCCTCGAGTCGTCGGTGCCCGGGATCTTCGTGGCGGGAGACGTTCGCCACGGGTCGATAAGACGAGTCGCCGGAGCAACCGGCGAGGGTGCCACCGCGATTCGCTTCGTCCATCAGCATCTCGCATCGCTTTGAGCTCCATCGCCGAGATTCTCAGAGGGCTCCCCTACTTCGCCGACTTGCCCGGGCAACTTCTCGAGAAAGTGTGCGACTCCTCAGAGCAGATCAACATCCCCAAGGGCCGCGTCATCATCGAGGAGGGCAGTGACTCCGAAGAGATGTATGTGGTCGTCGAGGGCGAGCTGGCGGTCACCAAGCACAGCGGGGGCAAGGACGTCGAGCTCGGACGGATCGGGCCCGGCGATGTGGTCGGCGAGATCGCTCTGCTGGACCAGGCGCCTCGCACCGCCACGGTCTCCGCTCTGACCGACACCCATGCCATCCGTATCCCGGTCGCGGCTTTCGAAGACCTCCTCAGCGACTCGAGGGTGGTCCGTCGCATGTTCCGGACCGTCACTTCGCGGCTGCGGGGCATCGAAGACACTCTCCGCTACGAAGAGCGCATGGCGGCTCTGGGGAAGATGGCGGCCCAGTTGATGCACGAGTTGAACAATCCGGCCGCTGCCGTGGCCCGCACCACCCAGGAGTTGGCACGGCTGCAGTCAGATCTGGGACGCGAGACCAGCATCCTCGCCGGTGCAATCCGCGAAAAGGTGGCTGGGATCTCTAATCCTGATGGGCCCGTGCATTTGACCGCGTTGGAGCGGGGAGATGCTGAGACCGCGATCGTGAGCCTCCTCTCCGAGCTCGGTGTCGAAGATCCATGGGACATAGCCCCGGCGATGGTCGACGCCGGATGGACTCACTCGAGTCTCAGCGACGCCGTCGCGGAGGCCCCCGGGGACCTCAAACCGCACCTTGCCCGGTGGATCGGATTGAGCGCGGCCACCGATCAGGTGGTCGACGAGCTAGCCATCGGCGCCAGGCGGATCTCCGAGTTGGTTCGGGTGGTGAAGGAGTACTCGTTCCTCGATCGCGCCCCGATCCAGGAGATACTCCCCACCGCCGGCATCCAGGACACTTTGATCCTCCTCAAGCACAAGCTGCGCAATGTCGACCTGGTCCTCGACTTCCCCGACGACCTGCACCTGGTCGAAGCACCGGGGCGCGACCTCAACCAGGTGTGGACCAATCTCATCGACAACGCGGCCGACGCCATGCCGGAAGGCGGGACCCTCCATGTCGCGGCCCGCAATGAGAACGACCACGTCGTGGTGGAGGTGACCGATAGCGGCATTGGGATTCCCGACGATGTGGCGAAGCGGATCTTCGACCCTTTCTATACCACCAAAGAACCCGGAAAAGGCACCGGTCTCGGGCTGCACACCGTGCACACCATCATCGGCCGGGTCGGGGGCGAGATCAGTGTCACCAGCGACTCGTCTGGCACGACGTTCACCGTGCGGCTCCCGGTGGCGGCCGGGACGGGGAGCCGGGACGGGGGCTGAGATACCGTCGGGGCAAAATACGCCTCCTCCCGTCACCTGGTGCGCCCGAGGTTGATAGCTTTCACCCATCCGGCTAGCGAAAGGGGCGTCACATGGAAGTGTCAATGACGGTCAACGGGCGGGAAGTGACCGGCGACGTCGAGCCACGCACCCTCCTTGTTCACTTCATCCGTGAAAATCTCCGGCTGACCGGCACCCATGTCGGCTGTGAGACCGGCTACTGCGGCGCGTGCACCGTCCACCTCGACGGCAAGCCGGTCAAGTCGTGCACGATCTTCGCCGTCCAGGTCGAGGGTGCCGCCATCACCACCATCGAAGGAATGGCCAGCAACGGCGAGCTGCATCCGGTCCAGGAGGGCTTCTGGGAGCGCCACGGCCTCCAGTGCGGTTTCTGCACCCCCGGCATGATCATGTCGGCGGCGGCGCTCCTCGAGGAGAACAACAACCCTTCCGAGGACGAGATCCGTCATGGAATCGAGGGGAATCTCTGCCGCTGCACCGGTTATCACAACATCGTCAGGGCAGTCGAGTACGCCGGGGCCAAGATCCGGGGCGACGAGCCGGCACCACCAGATTGGGAGGGAGGCGAGTAATGGCTACCACCAGTGTCATGGGGGGTTCTGTCAGACGACGTGAGGACCCCGCCCTGATCCAGGGAACGGGGATCTATGTCGACGACCTCCAGCCGACGGGACTGCTCCAGGTCGCCTTTCTCCGCTCACCTATGGCGAGGGCGAAGATCACCACGCTCGACGCTTCTGCCGCCAGGGATATGGACGGCGTGATTGCGATATACACCCACGAGGACGTCGAGCACCTGGGGCCGCTCCTCGCCCAGGTGCCGATCGGAAAGTTGAGACCTCTGCTCGCCGACGGCGAGGTGAATCACGTCGGCGAGGCGGTGGCCATGGTCGTCGCCGAGACGCGTCATCTTGCCCAAGACGCCGCCGACGCCATCGACGTCGAATACGACGTGCTGCCCGCCGTCATCGACCTCAAGAAGGCCGCGAGCGACGAGGTGAAGATCCACGAGGAGCTCGAATCCAACGTGATTCACACGTGGACCTACTACGGCTATTGGGATGCCCTCGGTCTCGAGGACCAGACACCTCTCGTCGACGCGGCGATGGGGCGAGATGACGCCGTCGTCGTCTCTCTGGAGATGATCAACCAGCGGCTGATCCCGGTGGCGATCGAGCCCAGGTCGGTGATGGCCGAGTACAACTCCGGCTACAACCGATTCACGGTCCACAGCTCCACACAGGTCCCTCATGCGCTGGGCGGCGCGATCTCCAAGACCTTCGGGATGGTGGCCAGCGACGTGAGGGTGATTGCACCCGAGGTAGGTGGCGGCTTCGGCTCCAAGTTGAACGTGTACAACGACGAGGTGCTCGTCGCCTTCGCCGCGAAGGATCTCGGGCGCACCGTCAAGTGGACCGAGACACGTCGTGAGGCTGCGGGGTCGACCATCCACGGTCGCGGCTGGATCGGCACTGCGACACTGGTGGGGACCAAGGACGGTGAGTTCCTCGGATACAAGCTCGAAGCGCTCGCCGACATGGGCGCCTACTCCCAGAACTTCACCGTGGCCATACCTCTCCTGGGTCTGTGGATCGGGTCGGGTCAATACAAGATGCCGGTGTCGTGGACCGTGGACTGTGTCGTGACCAACACCATGACCACAGACGCGTACCGGGGCGCGGGCCGACCGGAGGCGATCTATTACCTGGAGAGGGTGATCGATGCCTATGCCCGTGAGATCGGGATGGACCCCTTCGAGGTGAGGAAGAGGAACTTCTGGCAACCCGATGAGTTCCCGGCAACGATGGGTTGTGGGTTCGCACTCGACTCGGGCGACTACGCGGCCAACGTCGACAAGCTGATGGAGGTCGCCGACTATGCGGGACTTCTCGAAATGCGCGACAAGGCGCGAGAGGAGGGCCGCTATGTCGGGGTCGGGGTCGGTTCGTATGTCGAGGTCTGTGGCTTCGGGCCGGCCGTGCTGGCCGAGATCGGGTTCTCGTGGAGCAACTACGGGCTTCCCGCCTCGTTCAACGGATCCGGGCTGGTCCGGGTCAACCCCGATGCCACGGCAACCGTCGTAATCGGGACCGGGCCCTCGGGACAGGGTCACGAGACGACATGGGCGCAGATCGTGGGCGACGGGCTCGGGATCCCGGTCGAGAACATCAGGGTGCTGCATGGCGACACCCGTGAGCATCCGATGGGGATCGGGACCTTCGGAAGCCGGTCCGTCGCCGTCGACGGCGCGGCGACGTTCGAGGCTACGAAGAGAGTCAAGGAGAAGGCGGCGAAGATCGCGGCTCACCTCCTCGAGGCTGCTCCCGAAGACATCGAGTTCGCCGACAATGGAGCACACGTCGTCGGTTCGGAGGACCAGCGGGTGGAGTGGGCAGCCATAGCCAAGGCCGCCTATCAGGCCCACACGTCCCCGGACGATGTCGAAAGCGGATTGGAGGCTCACACCGCCTTCAGCCCGGGGAACGCCACTTGGCCTTTCGGCAGTCACATCGCCGTCGTCGAGGTCGACCCGGACACGGGTGACGTGAAACTGCTCAGGTACATCGGTGTCGATGACTGCGGCGTTGAGATCAACCCAATGATCGTGAATGGGCAGATCCACGGCGGGATAGCACAAGGCATTGGCCAGGCGATGTTCGAAGCCGCCGTCTACGACGCCTCAGGCAACCTGCTGACGGGCTCGTTGCTCGACTACCCAATCCCGACAGCGGCCGATCTGCCATCGTTCGAGCTCGACCGTACCGTCACACCTACGGACGTGAACCCGATGGGGGTCAAGGGCGTGGGAGAGGCCGGAACCATCGGAACTGCACACACCATCGTCAACGCAGTGGTCGATGCTCTAAGCCCGCTCGGGGTCAAGCACATCGACATGCCACTCAGACCCCAACGGGTCTGGGCTGCTATCCAGGAAGCGAGGGGCTGACGCCATGTATCCACGTTCATTCGACTACGTAGCACCGTCCTCACTGGAGGAGGCATTCGGGGCCCTGGGTGACGACGCCAAGGTGATGGCCGGGGGCATGAGCCTGATCCCGTTGATGAAGATGCGTCTTCTCTCCCCCGGGGTCATCGTCGACATCGGTCGTATCGGCGGCCTCGATGGAATCGAGGACACGGGTGATCACATCGAGATCGGTGCGCTGGTGCGACACGCCCAGACCGCGTCGAGCGATCTGGTCAAGTCCCATGCTGCGGCCCTGTCTACTGCGGCTTCGCTCACCGGCGACGTCCAGGTGCGCAACCGGGGCACCACCTGTGGCGCCCTCGCCCACGCCGATGTTGCCGCCGACCAACCGGCAGGGGTGATCGCCTGTGGCGGGGTGATGGTCGCCCAGTCCGCTACGGGGACACGGGAGATCCCCGCCGCGGACTTCTTCGTCGACTCGTTGACCTCCGCCCTACGACCCGACGAGATCCTGACCGCGATCCGCATCCCCAAGACGGGGGCCGGCGAGCGATCGGCATACGACAAGCTGGGCCGCCGCGGTGGGCACTCGGACTATGCGGTGGCGGGCGCCGGGGCATGGGTCAAGAAGTCCAATGGGAGCGTCGAGGCCGCCCGGGTGGCGCTGACCGGAGTGGGCACCAAGCCCCATTTGGCCGAAGGAGTCGCCGAGGCCCTCGTAGGCACCGACGGCTCGGACGAGGCGGTCGATGCTGCCGCGGCCCGTGCCCTGGAAGGTGTCACCGTCCTCGAGGACCTCTACGGCTCGGAGGAGTACAAGAGCCACCTCGCCAAGCTCTACGTTGCCCGAGCCCTAAAACAGGCCCTGGCCGCCACCTGAGCTACCAAAACCCGTTCTGTGAGGGTTAGTGACGCGTCACGCGTCATAAACCCTCACAGAACGGTTTAGGGGCGCCGGAAGCTGGCAGGCGACCGGGCGATCATGACGTCGCATGGGGCATTGTCGATGAGGCCCGCAGCGACGTTGCCGAGGAGAACCATCTGGGTGGCAGTGGCCCCCCGGCTGCCCGCCACCACCAGGTCGGCGCTGCGGCGGCGGACCACCTCGTCGATGGTCGCCGGAGGTGGTCCGTTGGTCACCATGGTGCTCACCTGCCCGTTCCACTCCTGACAGAATTCGAGCATCCTGTCCTTGGCGGCTTCGAGCCGTTCCCCCCGAGAGGCGTCCATCTCTTCGGGAAAGAGACCGGCATCGACGAGCAACGGGTCGAAGCGGGATGGCAGGGAGTAGAGCACGGTCACTTCGGCTTCGGGTCCCATCCCGAGGGCTCGTCGCACTGCGACACGCGACGGCTCGGAGAAGTCCACCGCGGCGATGATGCGACGGTAGGGAACCCGGGGCTGTCTCCTGACGATGAGGACGTCACTCATCGCCATGTGCGCGACCCTCTGCGTGGTAGGACCGGCCGTGAAGGCGTCCTCGGTCGAAGAGCCGAGCACGACGAGGTCTGCCTTCTTCGCCCGCGAGACCAGCTCCCACGTCGGTGAGCCCCTGACGATGTCGAGCGTGACGTCTGCGTGTGTGCGGCTCCTGATCCAGTCGGCGGTCTTCTCTGCCTCCCTGACCTGGTGATCACGCATCAGCTTGGCGAGTCCCGGGTCGATCATCGCCTCGCCCACGGGCTCGAGAACGTGGACCAAATGGATCCCGGAATCAGCCGCTTCTGCCAGGATCCTCGTCCGATCCGCCACCCGACGACCCATCGAGGTGAGGTCGATTCCCGCCACCAGGGCTTGCCTCATCCTGTTCCCAGATGCACGGCGGCGACTCTAACCACCGTCCATCTCGAACGGCCCGGGAACGGAGAGGGCCTGGGGCAGGCGTCTCAGATACTCGTCACGGCCAATGGCCACCGCCCCCAACGACTCGAGATGGGGGGTCTGCCACTGGACGTCCAACAGAGAACCACCCCGGTTCATCACCACGACCAGGTGCACCAGCGCGACCTTCGAGGCATCCCTGGCGAGATGAAACATCGACTCGCCGGCGAACAGGCCCCCGATGGCCACCCCGTAGAGACCCCCGACCAGCTCACGGTGGTGGTCCCAGACCTCGATCGAATGGACCCACCCCAACCGGTGCAGCTCGCGATAGGCGTCGACGAACTCGTCGGTGATCCACCCATCGGGACGGTCCGCCTCGACGCAACCTCGGATCACCGCATCGAAATCCTCGTCGACCGATAGCAGATAACGCCGGGTGGACTGTCGGAGCGACCTCGAGACCCTGAGACCGTCGAGGGGGATGATGGCTCTCTCCACCGGAGACCACCAGCCGAGGTGGCCGTCGGGTAGTCCCATGGGGAACATCCCCCTCCGGTAGGCCTGGAGGATGGTGCCCGGCTCGAGGTCGCCGCCCACGGCGACGACGTCGCCATCGGCGGTCCGGGGGTCGGGAAGGTCGAACCGGGAAGGGGCTGGCTCCAAGGGCACGTCGACGATTGTGTCAGAAGCGAGCATCGTCGCGTCAGGCATAGGCTGGCTGGATGAGAGCTCTGATCTGTGACGACTACTCCGGAATCGGGTCACTGCGGGTCGGTGAGCTGGCCGATCCCGATCCCGGGCCAGGGTCTGTCCTGGTGAAAGTCGAGGCTGTGGCGGTCAGCTTCGCCGACACGCTGATCGTGAAAGGTCAGTATCAGATCCGCCCCGAGCCGCCGTTCGCTCCCGGGTACGAGATCGCCGGGACGGTGATCGAGGCCAATCGAGCCGACGGGCTCTCTCACGGCGACAGGGTGGCCGGCTTCGCCTTCCACGGCGGTCTCGCCGAGATGGCGGTCATCCAAGTTGAGAACGCGGCGCGACTGCCCGACTCGGTCGACGCCGATGTCGGCTGCACCCTGCCCGGAGGCTATGGGACCTCGTATCACGCTCTGGTGGACCGTGGCCGTCTCCAACCCGGGGAGACACTGCTCGTGCTCGGCGCCTCTGGAGGTGTGGGCATGGCCGCCGTCCAGATCGGTCGGGCCCTCGGCGCCACCGTGGTCGCCGCGGTCTCCTCCGAGGCGAAGGCGGCGGCGGCTAGCTCCGCAGGCGCCCATGAGGTCATCCGCTACGACCAGGTGCCCATCCGTGAGGGCATTGCCGAGGCCACCGGGGGCAAGGGCGTCGACGTGGTCTACGACCCGGTCGGTGGCGAGACCACCGAGCATGCGCTCCGCTCCGTCAACTGGAATGGCCGCTTGCTCATAGTCGGCTTCGCCGCCGGTGACATCCCCGCCATCCCGCTCAACCTCCCCCTCCTAAAAGGGAACTCCCTGGTCGGTGTCTTCTGGGGCCGGTTCACCCAGGAGGAGCCGGAGAAGCACAAGGCCAACTTCGCCAAGATCATCGAGTGGGCAGCCGAGGGAACCATCGATCCGATCATCCAGAAGCGATACCCTCTCGACCAAGGGGCCGACGCCCTGCAATGGGTGGCCGACCGCAAGGCGGTCGGCCGCGTCATCGTCAACCCATGACAGACTTCGTGGTGATCGGTGGGGGCATAGCCGGGGTGTCGGCTGCAGCCCATCTCGCCCCGTATGGTTCATTGACGCTGCTGGAGGCGGAATCGAGCCTGGCGTATCACACCTCGGGCCGATCGGCGGCGATGCTCGTTGAGAACTATGGCTCAGCAGGGGCGAGGCCGCTGGTCAAGGCGGCACGGCCCTTCTTGGAGAACCCGCCCGAAGGGTCGGTCGACTCCTCGTTGCTCTCCGACCGGGCGGTGGTGTGGGTCTCGACCGGGACCACCATGGGCCGACTGGAGGAGAGGGCAGCCGCTGCTCGCGCCAATGGCGCCAGGTGTGAACTGCTCACCCCGGCAGAGGTCATCGATCTGGTGCCCGCGATGCGGCTCGATTGGCTCGCTGGCGGCCTGCACGAGCCCTCGGGAGCCGACATCGACGTTGCCGGCCTGCATCAGGCATTCGTCCGCATCGCCCGGGGCCACGGGGCCGAGATCCTCACCAGATCCCGGGTGACCCGAATCGAACGCGACCGCAGCGGCTGGCTGGTGACAGCCGGGGACCATCACCTCCGCTGCGCCGTAGTGGTAAACGCCTCTGGTGCCTGGGGGGACCGTGTCGCCCGGATCGCGGGAGTCGCTCCACTGGGGCTGCGACCGATGCGTCGCACCGCGTTCATGGTCCCGGGGAGTGAGACATCGACGCACTGGCCCATGGTCGTCGAGACCGACGAGCGGTTCTACTTCCGGGCTGACGGTGTCCAGTTCCTCTGCTCGCTCGCCGAAGAAGTGCCCTCCGACCCGGTCGACGCCCGTCCCCGCATGGAGGACGTGGCCCTCGCCATCGAGCGGATCAACGCCGCCACCACCTTCGACATCAGGACGGTCAACTCCCAATGGACCGGCCTGCGCACGTTTGCACCCGATCGTGACCTGGTGATCGGGGAGGACCCAACCGCCCCGGGGTTCTACTGGCTGGTGGGGCAGGGTGGCATCGGTATCCAGACCTCGCCTGCCTACGGCCGGCTGTTGGCGTGCCTCGTCAGCGGGGATGCCCTGCCCGACAGCTTCTCCGTGGCGGGGGTCGACCCCGTGCGCACCGATCCGGCCCGTTTCCGCTGACCGTCGCCTCCGAGTCAGCGCCGCGGCCCGAGGTCCTGCTGTCTGATGGATCGTGTCGTGGCTACCCGGTGACGGCGCCCTTGGACGCCGAACCCACCAGCCGGGAGTATTTTGCCAGGGCCCCGGTGGGGTAACGGACCGGCAGGGGGCTCCAACCAATCCGGCGCTGCTCGAGTGTCGGCTCGTCGATGAGGACGTCGAGCCTCCTCGCCGGGATGTCGACACGAATCCGATCCCCGTCTTCGACGAGACCGATGGGACCGCCTACCTCCGACTCGGGGGCGACATGGCCGATGCACATGCCGGTGGTGCCTCCGGAGAAGCGGCCATCTGTGATGAGCAGCACGTCTTTGCCGAGACCGGCACCCTTGATGCCGGCGGTGATTTGCAGCATCTCTCGCATTCCCGGGCCGCCTCTCGGTCCCTCGGTCCTGATCACGATCACGTCGCCTGGATTGATCTGATGGGAGAACAGCGCCTGGAGGGCGGCCTGCTCCCCGTCGAATACACGGGCAGGGCCCTCCATCGCCACCAGCTCGATGCCGGCCAGTTTGACCACGGCACCTTCCGGCGCCAGGTTTCCGCGCAGAATCGCTATCCCGCCCTCCGCGGCCAGGGGATCGCTCAAGGGGCGGATGACTTCGTCGTCGCGGGGGGCCCCGGTGTCGGCCAGGTTCTCCGCCATCGTCATCCCGGTCACGGTGAGGGTGTCACCGTGGAGCAAGCCCTCGTCCAATAGGGCCTTGAGAACGGCGGGAATTCCCCCGATCCGGTCCACGTCGACCATGTGATATCGGCCGAACGGTTTGAGATCGCCGACGTGGGGGGTCTTCCTCGAGATGCGATCGAAGTCCTCCAGCTCCAGGTCGACCCCCGCCTCGTGGGCGATTGCCATGAGATGAAGCACCGCATTGGTCGACCCTCCCAGCGCCATGACAGTGGTGATGGCGTTCTCGAACGCGGCACGGGTCATGATTTGCCGCGGGGTGAGCCCGGTTTCGACAAGCGACATCACCGCCTCACCGGATCTGCGGGCGAACTCGCGGAGTCGCGGGTCGACGGCAGGCACCGTGGCCGACCCGGGCAAGGAGATGCCGAGCGCCTCGCCCACAGAGGCCATGGTGTTGGCGGTGAACATGCCGGCGCAGGACCCGGCCCCCGGGCAGGCCGACCTCTCGATTTCGTCGAGGTCCTGGCGGCTGATGCGGCCCTCGGATTCTGCACCGATCCCCTCGAAGACGTCGACTATCGAGATGTCCCTGCCTCGATACCGGCCCGGGAGGCTGGACCCGCCGTAGAGGAACACCGAGGGCAGGTCGAGACGGGCTGCCGCCATCATCATCCCCGGCAGCGACTTGTCGCAGCCGGCGATGGAGACCATCGCATCGAAACGCTCGGCATGCATCACCAGTTCGACTGAGTCGGCGATCACCTCACGGGAGACCAGTGAGGCGCGCATCCCCTCGTGACCCATCGAGATCCCGTCGGAGACCGCGATCGTCGAGAACACCAGGCCCACGCCTCCCGCCTGGACGACCCCGGCCTTGGCATGCTGGGACAACTCCGGGCCGGTCACATTGCAGGGCGTCACTTCGTTGCCGGCGGAGACCACCCCGACTTGAGGCTTGTCGAAATCGTCATCTCCCAGACCCACCGCCCTGAGCATGGCGCGGGCCCCCGCCTTGGCCGGGCCGTCGGTGACGTCTCCCGATCTGGTCTTGTTAGACATCGGCGTGATCCTAAGTCCCATTTGGTGGGGTTCGCCCCAACCGACAACAATCCCGCCATGGCAACCATCTACTACGACCGGGACTGCGACCCCGAGCTGATCAGGAAGGGCAAAGTCGCAGTGATCGGCTACGGGAGCCAGGGGCACGCCCACGCCCGCAACCTCGCCGACTCAGGGGTCGACGTGGTGGTGGGTCTCCGCCCCGGATCGGCCAGCGCCGCTGCAGCGGAACAGGCCGGTATCGCTGTGCTCCCCGTCGACGAGGCGGCCGCTGGCGCCAACGTGGTGATGATGCTGGTGCCCGACCAGGTGATGGCCGCCACTTACCGGGAGGGTGTCGCTCCCGGTCTCGACGAGGGCGACACCCTCATGTTCGCCCATGGGTTCAACATCCACTACGGCGAGATAGTGGCCCCCGAGGGTCTAGACGTCTCGATGGTGGCCCCCAAAGGGCCAGGACACCTGGTCCGTCGCACCTTTGAGGAGGGATCGGGCATTCCCTGTCTGGTCGCCGTCCACCAGGACATCAGCGGCCATGCCATCGATCTCGCGCTCTCCTATGCCGCCGCAATAGGGGGCGGACGGGCCGGGATCCTCGAGACCACTTTCAAGGAGGAGACCGAGACCGACCTGTTCGGAGAACAGGTGATCCTGTGCGGTGGGGTCGCCGAATTGGTGAAGGCATCCTTCGAGACCCTCGTCGAAGCCGGTTATCAGCCGGAGTCTGCCTATTTCGAGACTCTCCATGAGTTGAAGCTCATCGTCGACCTCCTCTACGAGGGGGGGCTCTCGTGGATGAGATACTCGGTATCGGACACCGCCGAGTACGGCGACTACACCAGAGGTGCCCGCATCGTCACCGGGGAGACGCGAGAGGCGATGAAAGCGATCCTCTCGGAGATCCAATCCGGTGCGTTTGCCAACGAATGGCTCGCCCAGGCCCGGGAGGGGGCGCCATTCCTCCACGAGCAGAGGGCGGCGAACCGGGCCCATCAGATCGAGAAGGTCGGCGCCGAGCTGCGAGATCTGATGCCCTTCCTCGACACCAAGAAGGCGCCATGAGAGACTTCTGTGTCGCTTATTCCCCCCTATCTCTCCAATTAGCGACACAGAACGGGTCAATGTCTTGACATAGGGCGCCGATAACAGCAATACTCAGCGCTTCGACATGAAGAAGAATCACACCGCAGACCGCATCGAGCTCGTCGTACTCCTTATTGAGTAGCGCGCGCAGATAGACCCCTGCGTGCGCTGAACCCTCCGCCCCGGAGGGTTTTTTAGTACCCCGAAGAACATGACACACAAACCATTCACCGGATCACATTCATTGCTCCAGAGCCTCGAGCACGAGGGCGTGGAGACGATCTTCGGTATTCCGGGCGGGGCGATTCTCCCCGCCTACGACCCTCTGCTCGACAGCCCGATACGTCACGTGTTGGCCCGTCATGAGCAGGGTGCCGGCCATATGGCCGAGGGCTACGCGATGGCGACCGGCGGGGTGGGTGTGGCTATGGCCACCTCCGGGCCAGGGGCAACCAACCTCATCACACCCCTCCAGAACGCAAAGATGGACTCGACTCCGCTGGTCGCCATCACGGGCCAGGTGGGCACCTCCGCCATCGGCAGTGACGCCTTTCAGGAGGCGTACACCACCGGGCTCGCCATGCACTGCACCAAGCACTCTTACCTGGTGACCGATGCCGACGAAATCCCTGCGGTGATTCACCAGGCGTTTCACATCGCCTCCACGGGTCGTCCCGGCCCGGTGCTGGTCGATATCCCCAAGGATGTCCTCAATCAGACGACATCGTGGGCCCAGCCGACCCTCGCCGGCCTCCCCGGCTACAAGCCGCCTTCATCGAGCGGTCATCCCGGTCAGGTCAAAGCCGCCGTTGCCATGATCGAGACGGCGCAGCGGCCGGTCCTCTATGTGGGAGGGGGAGTCATCCGGGCAGGCGCCGCCAGAGCTGGCCGCATTCGCCGAGACGGCCAACGTGCCCGTGGTGACCACACTGATGGCCCGTGGCGCCTTCCCCGACGATCACCCTCTTGCGCTGGGAATGCCGGGGATGCATGGGACCTACACCGCCACCACCGCGATCCAGAGATCCGACGTGCTGGTGAGCCTCGGGGCGCGTTTCGATGACCGGGTCACCGGAGCGGTCGATTCGTTCGCCCCTGGAGCCAAGGTCATCCATGTCGACGTCGACCCCGCCGAGATCGGCAAGGTCCGCAACGCTGACATCCCGATAGTCGGTGACGCTCGTCTGGTGATCGCCGCCCTCCTCGACCGTCTCGTCTCGACGAGGGGCGGGGCGCCGGCACCGGCCCGTGAGCAGTGGTTTCGCCAACTCGAGGAGTGGAAGACGACGAAGCCGCTCAGCTACCACCAGGCCGACGAGGGACCGATCAAGACCCAGTACTTCGTCGAGCGGTTGCATGCCCTCACCGGTGGCGAGGCGGTTGTCGTGGCCGGGGTCGGCCAGCACCAGATGTGGGCCTCACAGTTCTGGGGGTTCAGCCGGCCTGGCACCTGGATCAACTCGGGGGGTCTCGGCACGATGGGGTTCGCCGTCCCCGCCGCCATCGGCGCCAAGACGGCCAAGCCGGACGACCTCGTCTTTGCCCTCGACGGCGATGGATGCTTCCAGATGACGTTCCAGGAGCTGATCACCGCAGCGACCGAGCAGATCCCCATCAAGGTGGCGGTGTTCAACAACGGTGGCTACGGCATGGTCAAGCAGTGGCAGAACCTGTTCTACGGTGGCCGGCTCTCAGCAGTCGAACTGGGCGCCTCGGTCCCCGACTACCCCAAGCTGGCCGAGGCCATGGGCTGTGTTGGCCTGCGGGTGGATCATCCCGCCGAGGTCGATGTCGCCATCGACAAGGCATTGGCCGTTGATGACCGGCCGGTTGTGCTCGAAGTGGTCTCGGATCCTGAGGAGATGTGCTTCCCCATGGTCCCGGCCGGGGGGTCGAACGACCACATCGTCATGGGCCCGGACGACCTGTGAGCCAGCACACCTTGTCGGTGATCGTCGAGGACAAGCCGGGTGTCCTCGCCCGAGTCTCGGCGATGTTCTCCAACCGCGGCTTCAACATCCACTCCCTGGCAGTGGGCCCGACCCACGTCCCCGGCCGCTCCCACATCACCGTGGTGGTGGACGCACCCGAGCTCGAGCAACTCAAGAAACAGCTGCACAAGCTGGTGAACGTCATCAGGGTCACCGAGCTCGACCAGACCGAGGCCCTGGAGAGCGAGGTCATGATCGCCCGGGTCGCTGCCGACCCGGTGAGTCGTGGCGAGATCAGCGACACCGCGGGACTGTTCGGGGCGAGGATGATCGACCTGGCCGCCGATTCCATCACCTTCGAGGTGGTGGGGTCACCGGCACATCTCGCCTCGTTCCTCGATCATCTGCGGCCATACGGAATCGTCGATCTGGTCAAGTCGGGCCGGGTCGCCATGAAGAGGCTTTCGGACGTCCCACGAGCGGTGGTAGGCCAATCGTGAGGCCGAGGACTGACCGAAGAACCAGGAGAAGAGAAAGACAATGACCCCCAAGGCGATAACCATGGACATGACAATGAGAGACGGCGAGCAGCGCGCCGCCTTCAAGGAGGCCCTCGACCAGATGGGGGTGACCCTCACCTCCTCCTCGTCGTTCGAGACGGCCTTCACTCGAATGAAGGAGGTCGCCGACCGTTACGGCCAGGTACCGGGACATCGCATCCGCGCAATAGTCGACGAGGTCGAGTCGGGGATGGAGATCCTCAAGGGTGTGTCCGACTCGTTTCGATGAGGCGACACCGGATCGCGGTCGTCGGCGGCGATGGCACCGGGCCCGAGGTGGTCGCCGAAGCAGTCAAGGTGATTGGAGAGGCCTCCGAGGCCTTTGGGTTCGAGCTCGATCTGACCCACTCGGACATCGGCGGGGAGCGCTACCTGCGGACGGGGGAGACTCTGCCCGGGGAGGTTCTCAGCGAGTTTCGCGACTCCCACGCCATTCTGTTCGGCGCCGTCGGCCATCCCGACGTGGCGCCGGGCATCCTTGAACAGGAGATATTGCTCCGGCTGCGCCGCGAGCTCGACCAATACATAAACCTGAGGCCGGTCAAGCTGCACCCGGGAGTGTCGAGCCCCATCACCGGGGTGGGGCCCGACGACGTCGACTTCGTCGTTGTCAGGGAGAACAGCGAAGGCCTGTATGCGGGAAAAGGAAGCTTCACCGCCAGAGGCTCCCCATTCGAGGTGGCGGTGCAGGAGTCGGTGAACACCCGGTTCGCGGTGGAGCGTTGCATCCGTTACGCGTTCGAGCTCGCCGGGGACAGACCTCGAAAGCACCTCACTCTGTGCGGCAAGACCAACGTGCTCAGGTACTCATGGGACCTCTGGGAGAGGGTGTTCAACGAAGTCGGCTCCGAGTATCCGGATGTCGAGACCTCCTACACCCACGTCGACGCTACTTGTCTCTGGATGGTGGAAGACCCTGCCCGCTTCGATGTGATCGTGACCGACAACATGTTCGGAGACATCATCACCGATCTCGCCGCGGCCATCCAGGGTGGGCTCGGCATCGCCGCCGGGGCCAATGTCAACCCTGCCGGGGTCTCTATGTTCGAGCCCATCGGCGGTACCGCCCCGGGGTTCGAGGGAACCGGGAGGATCAACCCGCTGGCGGCCATCGGAGCAGCCGCCATGATGCTGCACCAGCTCGGCGAGCTCGATGCCGCCCTCGCCATTGAGAATGCAGTGGCCGCCGTGGCTGGCGGCCTCCCCTCGCTACGCGCCGGTGAGATGGGCGCAACGACCACTGAGGTGGGCGACCAGGTGGCCCACCTCGTCCGTGACTCGGTCGAAGCAACGGCATGACCGCCCGCACCCTCTTCGACAAGGTGTGGGACGCCCATGTGGTGACCGGCGACGACCCGGCCCTGCTCTATGTCGACCTGCACCTGGTCCACGAGGTGACCTCGCCTCAGGCGTTCGCCGGGCTCGAAGCCGCGGGGAGAAGGGTGCGAAGACCCGATTTGACCTTCGCCACGGTCGATCACGCCATTCCCACAACAGGCCGGTCCCTGGGCATCCGGGACCCTCGGTCGAAGAAACAGGTGGACACCCTGCGCCGGAACACCGAGCGGCACGGGATCACTTTCTTCGGTCTCGACCACCCTGGCCAGGGCATCGTGCACGTGGTCGGCCCGGAGAACGGTTACACCCAGCCCGGCAAGGTCATCGTGTGTGGCGACAGCCACACGTCGACCCACGGCGCCTTTGGTGCGCTCGCCTTCGGGATCGGCACCTCGGAGGTAGAGCATGTCCTCGCCACCCAAACCCTGTGGCAGAGAAAGCCCAAGAACATGGCGGTGGAATTCGATGGCGGCCTCCCCAAGGGAGTGACCGCCAAGGACCTGATCCTCGGGATGATCGCCCGACTCGGGGTAGGGGGTGGTCAGGGCCACGTCATCGAGTACCGGGGCGAGGCGATCCTTGCCTTATCGATGGAAGAGCGGATGACGGTGTGCAACATGTCGATCGAAGGAGGAGCCCGTGCGGGGATGATCGCACCGGATGCGACCACGTTGGCTTACCTGAAGGGACGACCCCAATCCCCTGCCGGCGATGATTGGGACGAAGCCGTCGAGCACTGGTCGCAGCTCGCGACCGACCCGGGGGCCCGTTTCGACACGACTCACCACATCGACGCCACCGGTCTCGAGCCCCATGTGAGCTGGGGCATCAACCCGGGGCAGACCGCCCCGATCACCGCTTCGGTGCCCGACCCCGCCGCCATCTCCGATCCGGCGGAGAGGGAAACCGCGGTGAGGGCACTGAAGTACATGGCCCTCGTGCCGGGCACGCCCTTCACCGACATCCCGATCGAGCACGTGTTCGTCGGCTCATGCACCAATGGGCGGATCGAAGACCTGCGGATGGCGGCCAAGGTCGTTGCGGGTAGACAGGTGGCCAAGGGGGTTAGCGCCGTCGTCGTGCCCGGGTCGATGCAGGTGAAGGCCCAGGCGGAGGCCGAAGGCCTCGCCGAGGTCTTCGAGTCGGCGGGTTTCTCCTGGCGGGAGGCGGGCTGTTCCAGTTGTCTGGCGATGAACGACGACGTGATCCCCGCCGGTGAGCGTTGCGCCTCTACCTCCAACCGCAACTTCGAAGGGAGACAGGGCCGTGGCGCCCGCACCCATCTAATGAGCCCGGCGATGGCTGCCGCCGCCGCGGTCGCGGGGCACCTCGTCGACGTGAGGGACTGGTGATGAAACCCGTTTCGGTGGTGAGCGGGACCATGGTGCCACTGCCCCTGGCCGACGTCGACACCGATCAGATCATCCCCAAGCAGTTCCTCACCCGCACCGAGCGGACCGGCTACGGAGATTTCCTGTTCTTCGACTGGGCCACCACTGCGGACGGGAGCCCGAGCTCGGACTTCTTCACCAACGACCCGGCCCGTGCGGGTTCCCGGGTCCTCGTCACCGGTCGCAACTTCGGGTGCGGGTCATCTCGGGAGCATGCGGTCTGGGCGATCCAAGACTGGGGTTTCGATGCGGTCATCGCCCCCTCCTTCGGCGACATCTTCCGCAACAACGCGGTGAACGTCGGGCTGCTCACGGTGGAGTTGGCAGAGGAGATCGTGGCCCGTCTCTTGGACCTGGCCCAGGATCCCGCAGCCGTGGTGACCATCGACCTGAGGGAGCAGACCGTCGAGTTCGGCGACGTTGTGGCAGAGTTCGAGATCGATCGAGCAGCCAAGGAACAGCTCATGGCCGGTCTCGATCCGATCGGCCTCACCCTCCAGCGCGACGTTGCCATCTCTGCGCACGAGGCACGCCGCCCCGATTGGATGTCACCGGCCGCTCAGTAGGCATGAGGGTCGTCGAAGGGCTCCTCGGTCTCGGCCAGCCGATCGGTGATCCATTGATCGATCTCAGCCCACACGTCGAACATCCACGTCTCCCGGTCTTCTGCCCGGGGGATCTCCTCAGCGGGGAAGTGCCATACCCTGACCGCAACGTTGGTGTCGGTTGGGAGACCCCGCCAGATGTCTCCTGGGGTGACGAAAGTCTCCAGACCGGCGTGCCCCACGAAGAACACGTCGGTGTGTGCAGGCGCCGCGGCCAGTGCCGCCATCACCCCCTTGGATCGGGGCGGAAGGGTGTTCTTCAGCTCTGCGGCCCTCTCGGCCAGATCGGGCCGACCAATCTCCCGGAGCTTCTCGATCGACCGCCGGGCACGTTTCTCGGTGTAGTTCGCCCCTTCCGGGAAGATCACGAAGGCGTCATCATCGTCCATCGACCCCGCGATCTCCGATATCACCTCGATCACCAAGTCTCGTTGGCCGCTTACCGACGGCACGAAGGCGGAGGGGAGACGGTTGAGCATCACATCGACCATGGGGTCCCATTGCAGGAACTCCTTCATGACGATTCGTGGTCTCCGCCGGAAACGGTTGGCCAGCGCGTCCATGAGCAGCAGTGAGTCACCGGGGCCGGCGTGACGGCTCAGGACCATTATGGGGCGGGGGCCACCCTGGCCCGCGGTCCGTGGCGGGGACCCCTCCCTTACGATGTTTAGCCTGAAGGTGAACTTCGCCGAGGCGACCACCCTTCGCACCATCCACGCCAGTAGCCCGTAGTGAGCGTCGATGAATGTTGGAGATTTGATCTTCCAGCCGAACCCGGAGAGCAGCCAGAGCGAGAACAGCATCGTCAGCGACGCCGCCTCCACCAGGAGATAGAGAAACAGAAACCACACGATTCGCAGCGGTCGCCACTTTCCCGGGACATACCTGGACAGGAATGCCGCCACCACCACGATCAACGGCAAGGTAGTGGCCGCGGCGACTACGCCGAGGACCACACCTGGCGCGATGAGAAGACGCCGCACGGGCTTGGCGGGTGGTCTCACCTGTCACCCTGCTCTCCGAGATAATCGATACTGGCTCGGTACGCGGTCTTCATCCGCTCCTCGATCCCATCGGTGTCCTTCCACTTGAGCTGGCGCCGGTCGTCCCATGCGACCGGGCTCCCGGTAGGCAATAGATGCACTTCGACACCCTCGGGGAGATTGTGCATCGTGGTGACGAAGCGGTGGCGTCTGGCGATCTCGAACGATATGAGCGCCGCCTCGAACAACCGCTGGGGCGGGCGGAGTGGGGACTCGATACGACCTACTTGGAGGACGTAGACCACGTCGGCCCCGAGCTCGACGGCTCTGCCCAGCGGCACCGAATCGACCAGACCCCCGTCGTAGAAATGCTCGCCGTCTATCTCCACCGGGGGGAAGAGGGCAGGGACCGCTGATGAAGCGAGCAACGCGTCGACCAGAGGCCCGCGGTCGAACCAGTGCTCGGCGAATGCCTCGATGGAGGCAGCGACACACTGGAACGGGACATGGAGGTCTTCGATCTGGGTGTCGGGATGGATGGCGTGCTCCACCACCCTCCTCAGCTCGTCGGTGTCATGGATGGCCGGCTTGAGGGTGGCGACGCGGCGCGCTCTGTTGAAAAAGGCTGTGCGGAACAGGTCGGCCCCGGTCGCCTCCTCCCAGAAGCCGGTGAGCCGCTCGACACCCTCCCGCCCCGGGTAGTCGGCGATCACCGCACCGTTGAATGCACCGATGGAGGTGCCCAGGATGAGGTCGGGCACCACGCCGGTCTCGTCGAGAGCCTGGATCATCCCCACCTCCACCGCTCCCCATCGACCACCGCCCCCGAGCACGAAGGCCGTGGTCATCCGGTGTCTTCCTCTATGTACCACTCGGTGAAGTCGTAACAACGCCCGTCTTCGGTGAAACGGATGACGAATAGATTGCGGTATGACGTCTCCGGCTCGAAGTACCGGGTCCGACCGGTCACCACGGCGATGTCGTCGGTCTCGACCAAGGGCAGCCACTCGAAGTCCCAATTGTCCTCCGAGTCGTCGATCGCTTGCCAGCGGGACACGATCTCATCGATTCCATCCCACTCCCCTCCTGCAGTCTGCGGGTCGTAGACGGCGTCTTCGGTGAACAGGCTCTTGATCTGCTCGGTCTCGTTGCTGCTCCAGGCGAGGACGTATCCGTCCATCCACTGGTCGAGTCGCTCACTCATCGCCGCATCGAAGTTAGCTGCTGCACTAATCCCGAATCCCGGCCAACATCGTGGATATGGCCGGTAGACGGGTCAACCTGGCTCTGCTGTGGGCGACGGTGCTCGCCCTCGTCACGGGGATGGGCGCCTTTCTCGTCGGCTCACCGTCGGGAACCTGGCTGGTTGTCGGGCACGGGGTCGTCGCCCTCGCCATCATCGTCCTCACTCCCGGGAAGTCGGCCGTGGTAGCTCGGGGCATTCAACGAACACGACCGGGACGGGTCCTGTCGGTCGTCCTGATCTTCGCCACCGTCGCCGCCCTGGTCACGGGGGTTCTCCTCATCACCGGATCGGTGCAGTCGATCGGGCCTTTCACGACCATGCAGCTCCACGTGTCGCTCGGGTTGCTCACCGTGTCCTTGACCCTGATCCACACCCTGCAGCGCCCAACGAGCCATCGCCGCAGCGACCTCTCCCGCCGCAACGCAATCCGCGCCGGCGGGGTGTTGGCCGCGGCCTGTGCGCTGTGGATCGCGCTCGAAGGTGCGCTCGATATCGTCGCTGCCCGCGGTGGACAGCGTCGCTTCACCGGTTCTCACGAGATCGTCGACGCCGCCCAGGTGCCGGTCACGCAGTGGCTCAACGATCGGGTGCAGCGTCTCGATGCCGGGACACATCAGGTCCTGGTCGGCGACATGGCATATTCGATCGCGGACATCGTCGCTCCTGGCGATACGATCGAGGCCACTCTCGACTGCACCGGTGGGTGGTACACCACCCAACAGTGGGCGGGGGCCCGTCTCGACCGTCTCCTCCCCGTTTCGGATGCGCCGAGCGTCGTGATCCGGTCGACAACGGGCTACTGGCGGCGCTTCCCGCTCGAGCAGGCGGGGTCATTGCTCCTGGCCACTCACATGGCCGGAGAGCCTTTGCGTGACGGCAACGGCGGGCCGGTGCGGCTGGTGGCACCGGGGAGACGCGGCTACTGGTGGGTGAAGTGGGTCGAATCGGTCGAGGTCGACGATCTCCCGCCTTGGTGGCAACCGCCGCTTCCCACCGCCTGACCGGTGCCACGTAGTATCCCGGCGATGACCGACGTACCGATCGCATCCCACTCGTTCTGTGTTGTGCCCGGCTGCAGCTCACCGACCACCACCACCCGCTGGGTGCGGATGGGTGATGAGGACCCCCGTGAGGTCGAGGTCTGCTCGAAGCACGCCGAGGGGGAGCTCAGTGCGGAGGACCTCGACCCGTCACACTCGGGCGGATAGCGCTCAAACCGACGACTTTGTGAGGCGCGGGCCGTTGGCGGCACAGATCGTCCCTGCCCGTAGGATGACGGCTATTCGATGACCGCAGACGATCGTGCCCCCAAGTCGACGACCGAGCCGCGAGTCCGTCTCTACCGAGCCGCCGGCGCGACTTTGAGGCTCTCCGTCGTCGTTGGTTGGCTGAAGGCACTTCTCGGCGCCGGTGCCGCGGTGGTGATCGGTATCCTCATCGATCGGGTGATCGCCGGTCAGCAACCGGGTGCGCCCCTGATCTGGATGACCTTCTTCCTTCTTGGCAGGGCCGCGCTGACGGTCATCCCTCCTCTCACGGCCGCAGCCGCCGCAACACGGGTCGAGACCGACCTCAGGCGCCGGGTACTCGACGCCGTCTTGCGCACCGGCCCATGGTCGGGGAGTCGCACCGGGCAAACCGTCGCCAAAGCCACCCAGGGCATCGAAGCAGTGGGGGCTCTGGCCGGTACCTTTCTCCCCCAGCTCGTCGCGGGGATGTCGATTCCCGTCCTACTGGCAGTCGTGGTGGCGGGCATCGACTGGCCGACCGCGCTGGTCCTCATCCTGGTGCTGCCCCTCATCCCGTTGCTGCTCCGTCTGCTGGAGAAGCGCTTTGCCTCGGTGAGCTCCCGGTACCTGGAGACCGCCGACCAGCTCGCGGCTCGGTTCCTTGATGGGATCCAGGGTCTGCGGACACTGAACACACTCGACCGGGCCGAGGCATATGGGGACGCTCTCGCGGGCGAAGCAGAACGACTGAGGGCAGAGACGATGGGTCTGCTCAAGATCAACCAACTGGCCCTGCTCGCGGTCGACACCCTCTTCACCATGGGAACCGTGGTGGCCGCCGCGGGGATGGCAGCCATCCGACTGTCAGCCGGGGCCATCAGCCCCGGGCAATCGGTGGCCATCGTCCTGCTCGGCGTAATGCTGATCGAGCCACTCGGCCAGATAGGGCGCTATTTCTACGTCGGGGCGATTGGCCGGGCCTCAGCCAGGCAGATTGGGGAGCTTTTGAGCCTCGGCGGGGAGAGCACTCCGCACCGGGCGCACGACACACGCCTCGACGAGGGTGCGATCGAGATCGACTCGGTCAGCTTCACCTATCCGGACGGCACCCGGGCGATCGAGCAGCTCTCCTTCACCATCTCCCCCGGTGAGCGGGTCGCGCTGGTCGGGCGATCCGGGGCGGGGAAGACCACCATCGCCCACCTCGTACTCGGGCTCCTCCAGCCCGATCAGGGCTCGGTTCGCGTCGGCGGGCGTGCGGTCTTGGTGCCGCAGCGACCGTTTCTCTTCCACGGCTCGATCGCCGACAACCTGAGGATCGCCAAACCGGATGCCACGGAGGAGGAGCTGCGAGCATCTCTCGCCGCCGCCGATCTGTCGGAGCTGGTGCGGGGACGCGCAGGGCTCGAGACCCAGGTCGGTGAGCGGGGCCTGCAGCTCAGTGGCGGGGAGGTGCAGCGGCTGGCCATCGCCCGGGTTTTGCTGGTGGATGCCCCGGTGGTGGTCTTCGACGAGCCGACCTCGAGTGTGGACCTGGAGAGCGAGGCCCGTCTCCGCGATGCCATACGGCGGCTGACTGCAGACCGCACCATGCTCATCATCGCCCATCGCCGCTCCACGATCTCCGGGGTCGATCGGACCCTGATCGTGGCCGATGGGCGGGTGATCAGAGACGTGGCGGGAGCTGAGACGGAGGACATCCTCGCCGCGAGTGGGGGAGCCCACAACTGGACTCGTCCATGACCCGGGCTCAGATCGTAAGGCGCCTCGTCGGCGTTCTCCGTCCCTTGGCTCCGTTGATGGCGGTGTCGGTGGCGGCCCGAATCGTCAACCAGGGACTGGGAGTGGCGATCCCCGGCGTGGCAGCCGGGTTGGTCGTCGGGTACGTGACCCGCTCCGGTGTCGGCGGGCTCCTGGCATTGCTGGCGGTCATGGCCGCACTCAAAGGCACCTTCCGTTATGTGGAGCAGTTCACCGGCCATGCGGTTGCGTTCCGACTCCTCGCCGAGCTGAGGATCGACACCTTCCGCAAGATCGTCCCGCTGGCCCCGGCGGGCCTCGAAGAGGAGCGCACCGGCGATCTCGTCACCCGTGTGGTCGGAGACATCGACCGGGTGGAGCCGTTCTTCGCCCACACCATCGCTCCGCTCGCCGGTGCGGTCGTGGTTCCGATCCTTGCCTTCCTGGGGATGGCCATCTGGGTCGACCCGGTGGTGGCGGCTGTCTTCCTGCCCTTTCCAGCGTTGATGTTGCTGGCTGCCCCATGGGTGAGTGCCGGGCGGGTGGCGAAACTGTCCGCGCGGGCCCGGGAACAGCTTGGCGAGACCGCGGCACTTTTCACCGATGCGGTGCAAGGCGCTCGAGAAGTCGCCGTCTTCGAGGCGGGCGACACCATGGCAGGTAGAGTCGAGAGACACTCCGATGCGGGAGCCTCGACCCGCAAGGCCCTGGCCCGCATCTCGGCTCTCAGGGCCGGTGTCGGCGACCTTCTCGCCGCTGCCGCCGTCGTCGCCGTCGCTGCGACAGCCGCGGATCGGTTCGACGCAGACGTGATCGATCTCGCCTCTTTGGCCGCTGCCGTCGTGGTGGCTTGGGCGGGGACCACTCCTGTCCGTGCCCTGGAAGGAATCGTCCCCGACCTCGAGCAGGCCATCGCCGCCGCGGCGAGGATTTTCGCCCTTTCCGACCGGGAGCCTCCAGTCAGCTTCGACTCTGCTGCGGACACCGGGCCGAGCACCGGCTCCGTCAGGTTCCGGAAGGTGACGGTGGAGTTCGAAGGGGCGACATCCCCGGCTCTGGTCGAGGTCGACGCCGACATCGCGGAGAACAGCTATGTCGCCGTTGTCGGGCCCTCGGGGTCGGGAAAGTCCACTCTCGTGGAGCTGTTGGTGCGATTTCGTGACCCGATCGAGGGGACCGTGGAGATCGGTGGGATGGACATCAGGCAAATCAACCGGTCCCGGTTGCGCCGCGAGGTCATGGTGGTGCCCCAGCGTCCTGAGATCTTCTACGGGACGATCGCCGAGAACTTGTTGATGGCTCGTCCCGGCGCGACCGAAGATGAGCTGTGGGAGGCTCTCGACCGGGCAGAGCTCGGATCATGGGCGCGGTCGTTGGACAACCGGCTGGAGACAATCGTCGGAGAGCTGGGCGAGACCCTGAGCGGCGGCCAGCGCCAGCGGCTCGCCTTGGCCCGCGCCTTCCTCCGCGATCCAAGGATCCTCGTGCTCGACGAGGCCACCTCCGAGCTGGATCGCGAGACCGAGCGTCTGGTGCTGGACGAGCTACGACGGGAGCAAGGGCGCCGTACGTTGGTGGTGGTGGCCCACCGCATCGAGTCGGTGGTCGATGCCGACGAGACCCTGGTACTCGATCGGGGCGTTCTGGTCGAACGGGGATCGCACCGCGACCTGGTCGACTCCCGTGGTGTGTATGCCGGGTTGTGGCGCCAACACCTCGACGTCCTGGCATTCGAGTGACCAGAGGGGCCGGCGGTCGAACAACCCCGGCGGGCGGGTTAACGTCGGTGCTGATGGACAGGGCGGTCACCGAGCAAACCGAGTTCACCGAGGCGCCGGCGGGCACCATCTCCGCTGGCAGGGCCAGGCGCGCTTTCAGCATCTCGATGATCGTGTCGGGGATTCGCTGCGCCCTCGCCTATGTGATCCTTCCATTCGTGACCCCCTTCCTGGGACTGGCCCCCGCGGTAGGCCCCGGGCTGGGTATCGCCATCGGTGTGGTGGCCATCGCAGCCAATGTCTTCAGCATGCGCCGCTTCTGGAGGATCCATCACCCGTGGAGGAAATGGATTTCCGCCCTCCACCTGGGGGTCATCGCATTCCTGGCCCTGTTGATGGTGCTCGACTCCCTGGCTCTCGTCGGCCAGCTCTCCTGAGCATGTTCGGGCCGCTTACTCCCCGTCGCTGACGGCGCGCGCCACCATGGCGGCTTCGGATGCCAGATGGGTCACCCCCACACCCCGATAGCCCCAACCGGTCAGATACAGCCCCGGCCGATCCGCCAATGTCCGTTTCAACCGGGCCAGCCAGGCGATGTGGCCAACCTCGTACTGGGGGATTCCCGGGATATGACGCACAATCTCGGTGAATGTCGGTGCGATGTCCGCCCCAAGGACGCGTCCAGTCTGTTCGGTGATCGCCTCCAGGATCTCGTCGTCGTCCCAGCCGGCCACATCGCGCCGGGTGGCGCCGCCGGCGATCACCTTGGCCAGGCCATGTCCCTCGGGGGCGCGTCCTGGGGCATAGGAGGATTCGAACAGGATCCCCCGGATCAACCCGGGCACATCCCGGCCGGTGATGACACCGAATCCCTCGGGTAGGGGGAGATCGGCCGACGGGCCACCGATCCCTGTCACCACCACCGGTGCCGAAACCGACCCGGCCAGGGCGGCTGCCAGGTCGTCATCCACCAGACTCGCAGCTACATGGGGCGGCACCGCGAGCACGACCTGTTCTGTGTGAATCGCCTCGGTGCTCTCCACTATCCATCCTCGGCGGCTCCGCTTCACCGACCCCACCTCGGAGCGAGCCAAGAACCTCTCACCCAGCGATGCTGCGATCGACGCGGCAAAGTCGGACATGCCTCCCACCGGCAAGTGGCTGCTCGGGCGGAGCGCAGCCCGCCCCCGAGCCCGGAGACGGCGCAGCCCAACCCCGAGGATGGAGCCCCCCTCGAGGGTCGCCAGGGCAGGGAACGAGCCGGGAGCGGAGAGCCGGGCAGGGTCGCCGGCGAAGACACCCGATGCGGCGAGCCAGGCGAGCATTCCTCCGAGCCGATCGCCGAAGCGTCGACGCATCAGTGAGTCGAGTGACTCTTCCTCCGTTCCGACCCGATTCCGAATGAGCAGCTCCATGGCCCCTCGCAGCTTCGAGCTGAGTGGGACCAGTGGAGCCAACAAAGCCTTGGGAGACGAAGGGAGACCCACCAGCCGGTCCCCGGTGTACACATAGCGAAGCGAGGACTCCGGCTCCGCCGGCTGTACCCGCGCCCCCGAACGCTCGACGATCGGGCTGAGGTGGGGATGGGGCAGCATCAGTGTCCCGGCTGCCGGCTCCAGGGCATACCCGTGGCGGTGGATCGTCCGAGCCACCCCTCCCGGCACGGTGGCCCGGTCGAGCACGAGTAGGTCTTCGATTCCCATGCTGACGAGCTCGGATGCGGCGAACAGCCCGGCCAATCCGCCACCGACCACGACTACCCGGGCACTCGTCTCAGCCATCGACTCGGCTCGCCGGCGGAGCCGCCGGGCCGGCGATGCCGTCGGTGCTCTTGCAGCTCAGCGATGGCGCGGTCATGACCGGACCGCCTCTACGAACGCCGCCACGTTCTCGGGCGAGGTGCGACGATCGATCCCGTGACCGAGGTTCATGATGTGGCCCGGCCGTCCGCCGACCCGACTCAGCAGCCGGTCGACCTCCTCGGCGATGGTCGCCGGATCGGTCAGCAAGACCGCGGGGTCGAGGTTCCCCTGCACGGGGTGACCGTCGAGAAGGTGGAAGGCATCAGTGATGGGCACCCTCCAGTCCACTCCGTATCCGGTTGCCCCCACTCCTTGCTGGACTCCCAGGGTGTGACCGGCACCGGGTGCGAAATATATGGTTGGTATGCCGAGCCCCTCGAGACACGACCTGGCGGCAGGCATGGCGAACCGCTCGTAGGCGGCCGCGTCGAGCAAACCGGCCCAGGTGTCGAACAGTTGAACGACGTCGGCTCCTGCTTCCTCCTGGACCGACAGGTAAATGCTCATCGAATATGACAGGTTGGCGAGGGCCTCGATGGCCAGGACAGGCTCGGAGCGGAGCGCGGCCCGCATGGCAATGAAGTCCTTCGAGCCGCCACCCTCCAGGAGGTACGAGAGGAGGGTCACCGGCGCCCCGGCAAAGCCGATCACCGCGGTCTCCTCCGAAACCTCCGACTTGACCCGGCGAATCGTCTCGGCAACATGGGCCACCTCGTCCGGAACCAGCGGGGACAACCCGGCCACCTCCTTCAGGGTGAGCGGGCTCAACCTGGGCCCGGGATCGAAGGTGAGCGCGACGCCCATCGCCTCGAGCGGGGTCATGATGTCGGCGAAGATCACCGCTCCGTCCATGGCGAAGCGGCGAACCGGCTGCAGAGTGATCTCGGCTGCCAACTCGGGTGTGGACACCGTTTCCTGGAACGAATGCTGCTCGCGTAGCCGCCGATACTCGGGCAGATAGCGGCCCGCCTGACGCATGACCCACACCGGAGGCCGGGGCACCGGTCTCAGCGACAGTGCCTCCAGGAGGGGTTTGGTCACGCTGCGGCCCTTATCGCCCCGACCAGCGTCGCAACCGCCTCGTCGATCACATCGCGGTGGGCCCGCATGAGGAACATGGCCTCGAACGGTGCCGGGGGGACGAGAACCCCACCGTCATACGCCGCATGGAAGAAACGGTTAAACCTGTCCCTGTCGACCGTGTCTGCCTCTTCCCAGTTGCGCACCTGGCTGGGCCCGAAGAAGACGGTCATCATGGCGCCGACTCGTTGGACACAACCGTCGACCCCGTTGTCCTCCAGTGCTTTTTCGAGCTCCCCCTCCAGACGAGCGCCGAGAGCTTCGAGCTCGTCGTAGAGGCCGGGGTTGCCCGAGATGTAGGCGAGGGTGGCCAACCCTGCGGCGACGGCCAGAGGATTGCCGGAGAGCGTCCCCGCCTGGTACACCGGGCCGTCGGGAGCGATCATTCTCATCAGGTCCTCTCTCCCCCCGTAAGCGGCCGATGGGGTGCCACCGGAGAAGACCTTGCCGAGGCATGTGAGGTCGGGCCTCACCTGGTAGCGCTCCTGGGCTCCTCCCCGAGCCACCCTGAACCCGGTCATCACCTCGTCGAAGATCAGAAGCGCCCCATGTTGGTCACACAGCGATCGCAGCCCCTGAAGGAACCCGGGCTCGGGGGGGACGACGCCCATGTTCCCCGCCACCGGCTCGACGATCACTGCGGCGATGTCACCCGAGTCGAAGGCGGTGACAACAGACTCCTGATCGTTGAACCGGGCGCTCCGGGTGTCACCCACCGTGGCGGCGGGGACGCCTGGGCTGTCGGGCTGCCCGAGTGTGGCGGCCCCACTTCCCGCCTTGACGAGAAACGGGTCGGCGTGCCCGTGGTAACAGCCTTCGAACTTGACGATCCCCGGCCTCCCGGTGGCGGCTCTTGCAAGACGCACCGCTGAAGCGGTGGCCTCGGTGCCGGAGTTGACCATTCTCATCACCTCGATGGACGGGACCAGGCGGGTGACCATCTCGGCCAGCTCGACCTCATGGCTGGTCGGCATCCCGAATGAGGTGCCTCTTCTCGCCGCCTCTTCCACGGCGGCGACGATCGATGGCTCGGCGTGACCGAGGATCAGCGCTCCCCAGGACGAGACGAAATCGATCAGGCTCTCCTCGTCGGCCGTCGTCAACCGGGCGCCCGACGCCGATGCCACGAAAGGCGGGCTCCCCCCAACCGCCCGGAACGCCCGAACCGGCGAGTTGACCCCGCCGGGCATCACCGCGACTGCCCGGTCATACCAGGCCGCCGACCGGCTCCTGGGCCCGCCCCCCATCCGGCTCAACTCTCTTGGAGAGCGCGGGCGGCGCGGGTGGCGAAGTAGGTCAGCGTTATCGAAGCCCCGGCCCGGGCGATGGAGGTGAGGGATTCCAGCATGATGCTGGCCCCGTCGACCCAGCCCCTCTCCGCGGCGGCCTCGATCATGGAGAACTCACCAGACACCTGATAGGCGACGACCGGGACGTCGGTTTGGCGGCGCACCGCGGCAACGACGTCGAGGTACGGCCCCGCCGGTTTGACCATCACCATGTCGGCGCCTTCTGCCAGGTCGAGAGTCACCTCGACCAGCGCCTCCCGCAGGTTGGGAGGGTCCATCTGATGGGTGCGCCGGTCCCCGAAGGCCGGCGCCGACCCGGCAGCCTCGCGGAAAGGGCCGTAGTAGGCGCTGGCGTATTTGGCCGAGTATGAGCAGATGGCGTGCTCGGTGTGCCCGGATGCATCCAACGCCCCCCGGATAGCGGCCACCCGGCCATCCATCATGTCCGAGGGAGCGATCACGTCGGCCCCGGCCTCCGCGTAGGCGGTAGCCGCCTGGGCCAGGAGCGGCAGGGAGCGGTCGTTGTCGACGATCTCCCCGTCGAGAACCCCGCAATGCCCGTGGCTGGTGTACTCGCAGAGACACACGTCGGCCCAGACGTTGATCTCGCCCACCTGGTCCTTGATCGCTCTTATCGCCGTCGGCACCGGGCCCGAAGGGTCCCATGCCCCCGACCCGGTCTCATCCTTCACCGCGGGGATGCCGAAGAGGATCACCCCTCCCACGCCTGCAGTGGCCGCCTCTTTGACCACCGGGATCAACTCGTCGACCGAGAGCTGGGAATGGCCCGGCATCGAAGCGATGGGGTTGGATACCCCGCGTCCCGGCACCACGAACAAAGGGAGGACGAAGGACACGGGGTGGAGACGGGTCTCGGCGACCTGACGGCGCAGGGCCTCGGTCCGGCGGAGGCGACGGCTCCGGTTGGTCGGGTACCCAATCATGCAAAGCTCCTCTCATGCAGATATTCGGCCAGAAGCGGAATGAGCGTGTCGTAGTGGGGAGGTGACGTGGTCACTTCCGGTCGATAGCCGCGGCCGATCAGCTCTTCCGAGGTCGTCTCCCCTATTGCGGCCAGCACCAATTCGTCGAGTGCCCTCGACCGGCACCAGCCGGAGACGGCCGAGGGGGATCCAAAGATCGCCGCGTCGACCTGATCCGGCCCCGGCGGTATCGGGCGTGCCTCGTAGACTGGGAAGGCCCTCACCTTGGCGCCCAGCCTCTCCAGTGTCCCGACTGTGGAAGGATCTGCCCCCGTGGCGTGGGGGAAGAACACCGACCTGTCAGCCAAGAGACCTGATGTCTCCTCGAGCAGGCTCCCGACCCCGCCCGAGCCGGTAGCGACGACCCGACCCCCCGCACGCTCGACCGCTTCGGCAGAGACGGGGCCCACGGCGACGGAAGGCACTCTTGGCATCCCACCCTCGGGCCACAGTGTGCTGACTGCCCGCGACGAGGTGACCAGGATCAGGTCGGCGCGGCCGGCCCGAGATCTCGCGCTGTCCAACTCATCTTCTCCCGCAGCGACAATCGCTATGCAGGGAAGCGCCACCGGCTCCAGACCATGTCGACGGGCGATGCCGGCCAGGCGCGGGATCCGATCTTCGGCAGTGGTGAGGCCAACACGTGACATGGTCACAGTCCCAGGACCGCCTGCAACTCACGTGCTGCAAGCCCGGGAGACAGCCCCTCCGCCACACCGGATCGGGCCCCCTCCTCGTCCTCGACGAAGCCGGTGAGGTGAATGCCATGAGGGCCTACGACTCCCAGCGCACCCAGCGCCGCCCGGCAGCCCGCCCCGGTATGGGCGAGCACGGCCCTCTCGGCTTCCACCGCGCTTCTGGTGTCGGCATCATCGATCGCCGCGATCACCTCGACTATTGGATCGTCTTCTCGCACCTCAACGGCCAGCACGGCTTGGGCCGGGGCGGGGACCATCTCGTCGATGGTGAAGCGGTGACCGATCTCGGCGACGAGCCCCAGCCGGCGCAGCCCCGCCTCGGCCAGCACCAACGCGTCATATTCGCCGGAGTGCATCTTCTCAAGTCTCGTTTCGACGTTCCCACGGATATCGGATATCTCCACGTCAGGGCGCAAGGCCTTCAGTTGGGCGGCGCGGCGCGGGCTTCCGGTGCCCACCGCGGCCCGGTGGGGAAGGGTGCTCAGTTCGTGACCGCAGAGGACGTCCCAGGGCTGGGCACGCTTGGGGTAGAAACCGATGAGGCCGCCCGGGCCCTCCACCGGGAGATCCTTGCATGAGTGCACTGCCAGGTCGGCTCGACCCTCGATGACTGCCTGCTGAACGGCGCGCACGAATGCCCCCACCTCGGTCAATGTCGTCACCGAGCTCGTCCGGTCACGGTCGCCCGTGGTGGTCACCTCCATAATGGAGATCTCCAGGTCGGGGTGGGCGGCGGACAGCAGTGCGACCACCTCACGGGTCTGAGCGATCGCCAGCCGTGAACATCGGGTTGCAATCGTCAGCTCACTCATCGTCTACGCCGAAGGCGTCGGCAATGACATCGATCGCTTCGGGAGACCTTTGCTCCTGTCTCAGATATGAGACCGGGCCGGCGAGCAGCTTTCGCGCCACCGTGTGAGCGGTCTGGCGGAGGACTACTTCGTCGCGACCCTCTGCGAGTCTCCCCGCGAACCTGTGCACCACCTCGTCCACGATCTCGTCTGCGTTGTCGATCAGGCCGCCGATGAGCGGGCCGATTTCGTGGTGGTCGCGGTACTGCCGGTAGGCGTCCGCCGCGGCCCGCTCCACCAGGGCGTCCGCCTCCTCGGACCGCGAGCGGCGATCGGCCATGCGGGCCAGGTCGTCGATGCTGAGATAGGAGATGTTGCTTCCGGTAGGCGGCTTGAAGTCGGGAGGCATGGCCATGTCGATGAGAACCAGGGGTGTGACCCTCTCGGCCACCATCCCAGCAATGTCGACGTCATCGACGAGCCGGTGCTTGGCCGACGTTGCCGAGATCACGGCAGGGAACTCTGCCAACACGACGGATGCCCGAGCAAAGGGCAACACTTCTACGCCGGCCCTCTCCGCCACCTTTTCGGGATTGCGGGCCACGACGGTCACCTCTGGGGGCGCGGGTAGTTGCTGGAGACCGTCGACCACGGCCGTGGCCATGATCCCCGAGCCGAGCACCGCAACACGTTCGGCGGTCCCCACCGCCTGTGCGGCCACCGCCGCCATGGAATTGTGCGGGGAAGCGGGCAACAGCTCACGGGCCTGGCGTCCCACGCCTACGGCCGACTCGAGCAGGCGGGCGAAGACCCCGTCCACCTGTGCGGATTCCTCGGCTTCGATGAGACTCTGACGAAACTGGGCCAGGATCTCCTGCTCTCCGAGAATGGGAGACTCGAGCCCGGCCGCGATCCGGTACAAATGGGTGACCGCCCGCTCCCCGCGCCGTATCTGCGGTGTAGCGCCGGGGAATTCACCGAGGAGCGAGCTCAGCACCTCATCTAGATGGTCGACCGGTCCGGGAACGACCACTTCGATTCGAAGACAGGTCGACAGCAAAAATCCTTCTTCGACTCTGTTGGCCGCGAGCAGCCGCTGGGCCAGCTCGGCGCGAATGGCGCCGTCGTGTTGTGGATAGGCGAAGCTGGCTGACGATAGCTCCAGGCTTTTCTCCTCTGTCCGGACGAAAGCCGAGGGTAACTTCAACTCGATCCGACGCTGAGTCGACAAAAGTGCCCCGCATCACCCCCGGGTACCAAGATGACCCGGACTCGGAGGTGCCTTCAGACCCAGTCTCGCGGCGGGGAGCGCAGCACCTCCAACAGGGCCCGCTCGGGTGAGCCCGGCTCAGGCTGGTGGAGGTACTCCCAGCGGGCGGTTGGTGGAAGTGAAGCGAGGATGGACTCCGTCCGCCCCGCCGTCTCCAAACCGAACCGGGTTCCCCGGTCCCACACCAGGTTGAACTCGGCGTAGCGGCCGCGGCGGATCTCATGCCAGCGTCTCTCGGCCTCCCCATAGGCCGTCTCGACGCGGCGCTCCAAGATGGGGAGATAGGCCTCGATCAGGTTGTCCCCCAATTCAACCTGACAGGCCCAGACCGCTTCGAGGTCATCGGTCAGATGATCGAAGAACACTCCACCTACTCCCCTCGCCTCCCCCCGATGCGGGAGATAGAAATACTCGTCGCAGGCTCTCTTCCATGCCCGATAGTCGGCAACCTCGTGGGCGTCGCACGATCTCTTGATGACTCCGTGGAAGTGTCGGGCGTCCTCCTCGTAGAGGTAATAGGGGGTGAGGTCGGTCCCACCGCCAAACCAGGCCGTGCCGGTGTCGGTCTCGAAGTAGCGCAGGTTGGCGTGAAAGGTCGGCGCGTGCGGATTGCGGGGATGGACGATGATCGAGACGCCGGTGGCATAGAAGTCTCCGCTCTCCACCGCCAGCCGCTCGGTGAGGCGCGGAGGGGTTTCTCCCGCCACGGCTGAGAAGTTCACCGCCGCCTTCTCCAGGGGCCCCTCGCCGGTGAGGACCCGGGTGAGGCCGCCCCCGCCCCCCGCCCGCTCCCACTCATCGAATCCGAACGTGGACTGACTGTCGAGGCTCTCCATGGCGGAGCAGAACCGTTGCTGGATCTCTCGATACGAGCTCTCGACCTCAGCCCTGTTCAACCGATCACCCCTGGGTCGCCGTGGTGAACTGGCTGGATCTGGGGGTGGGCAAAGCCATCGGCAGTCAGGCTGCTCTTCGGATCATGTCGGCGACCGCGGCCACCCAACTCGGCTCGGCGTTTACGCAAGGCACGACGAGGAGCTGTTCACCTCCCAAGCGCTCCCATTGTGCT
>Ga0256867_10000067_pt1 | contig 35841 bp, 28 predicted proteins | sample RVTome_15_FD_185939 | JGI IMG/M metagenome (GOLD analysis project Ga0256867, IMG submission 185939) | Soil microbial communities from uranium-contaminated site in the Upper Colorado River Basin, Wyoming, United States - RVT150D86 (HiSeq) ... | reverse complement strand
CTCGAAACCGGCCTGGACCTTGCGGCTTCCGGTCGCGGAAAGCGTCGCCAGGGTGCGCCCATGGAAGGCCTTTTCCATTACGACGATGGCGGGCGACTCGACGCCCTTCTTGTGACCGAAGAGGCGCGCGAGCTTGATCGCCGCTTCGTTGGCCTCGCAACCCGAGTTGCAGAAGAAGACGCTCTCCATGCCCGCGATCGCCGACAGGCGCTCGGCCAGCCGCTCCTGCAGCGTGATTTCGTAGAGATTCGATGTGTGCACGAGCGTGCCGACCTGCTCGCGCAGGGCCGCGACGTACTTGGGGTGCGAATGGCCGAGGCCGCAGACCGCGACCCCCGCCATACCGTCCAGATAACGCTTGCCCTGCGCATCCCACAGCCAGCAGCCTTCGCCGCGCACGAACGCGACCGGGAGGCGGGCGTAGGTGTTCATCACATGCGACACAACGAATACCTCGTACCCAAAAGCGCGCACGGCGGCTCACGCCGCCGTGCTGTCCTGCGAGTAATTCTGTCTGATAAGGTGCTGCTGTGCAAGCAAATTCGCGGGAATTCCCGTGCTTGCGGGCGGCCTGTACCGCCGAATAAAAGAACGGGCCGTCAGGCCATCGCCTTGATGCGTGCGGCGAGGCGGCTCTTGTGACGGGCGGCGGCGTTCTTGTGGATGATGTTCTTGTCGGAGATCAAGTCGATGGTCGAAGCGGAGCGCTGGAACACCTCCCGCGCCGCCTTCTTGTCGCCCGCGGAGATCGCCGTCCTCACGTTTCTTACGGCGGTGCGCAGCTCCGAGCGCAGCGCGGCGTTGTGTTGCCGGCGTTTCTCGGCCTGACGGGCGCGTTTGCGTGCCGATGCGATATTGGCCATGTGCTGTAAACTCCGGAATTTGAATCGGAAAAAGGGCGCTATGATACGGACATCAGGGCGTTTTTGCAACCGCAACCCGTCGCAAAACCAGTATAGCCGCCGATGAACGCCGATTGACGCCGATATGAAGCGGGGAAACGGATGATGTCCGGCGAGCAAGGGCGATGAATCTCCTCAAGGCGCTCGTGACCGTCAGCGGGATGACCCTTGTCTCGCGGGTGCTCGGTTTCGTCCGCGATCTCGTCATTGCCCGTGTCTTTGGCGCGGGGCTCCTGACCGATGCGTTCTTCGTGGCGTTCAAGATCCCCAACCTGATGCGCCGGCTGTTTGCCGAGGGCGCTTTCTCACAGGCTTTCGTTCCGATCCTGGGCGAGTACAAGAACCGTCGCGGAGAGGCGGAAACGCGGCTGCTCGTGGATCATGTTGCTGCGACGCTCGCCGCGACGCTTTTTGTCCTGTCTCTGATCGGCGTGCTGGTCGCGCCCCTCATCATCTACGTGACGGCGCCGGGCTTCGTTGCGACGCCCGAAAAGTTCAACCTGACGGTGGACCTGCTGCGCATCACGTTCCCCTACATCCTGTTCATTTCCCTCGTCGCGCTGGCGGGGGGGATTCTCAATACCTACAGCCGGTTCTCGGTGCCGGCCTTCACGCCGGTGCTGCTCAATCTTTCGTTCATCGGGTTCGCACTGTGGGGCGCGCCCTACTTCGAGCCACCGGTCAAGGCGCTCGCGTGGGCTGTCCTCGCGGGGGGCGTCGCGCAACTCATCTTCCAGCTGCCTTTCCTCGCGCGGATCGGCATGGTGCCGCGCTTTCGCCTGAATCTGAAGGACGAGGGCGTGCGACGCGTACTGCGGCAGATGGGGCCTGCGGTGTTCGGGGTCTCGATCGGCCAGGTGAGTCTCGTGATCAACGTCATCTTCGCTTCGTTTCTCGTGACGGGCAGCGTGTCCTGGCTCTACTACGCGGACCGCCTCATGGAGTTTCCGGCGGGCCTGCTGGGCGTGGCGCTGGGAACGATCCTGCTGCCGAGCCTGTCGCGGCACCACGCGCAGCAATCGGCGCAGGAATACTCGGCTCTCCTCGACTGGGGCCTGCGGCTCACGCTGCTCCTCGCCGCGCCCGCAGCGGCAGCGCTGGCTTTGCTCGCGGTACCGCTCGTCGCAACGCTTTTCCACTACGGCGCATTCACCGCCGAGGATGTTCTCGCGACGCGGCGCGCGGTCGTTGCCTACAGCGTAGGGCTGATCGGGCTCATCCTGGTCAAGGTGCTGGCGCCGGGATTCTATGCGCGGCAAGACATCCGCACGCCGGTCAGAATGGCCCTGGTGACGCTGGGCGTGACGCAGGTCATGAACCTGACGTTCATCTGGTGGCTCAAGCACGCGGGACTGGCGCTCGCGATCGCGCTTGGCGCCTGCCTCAACGCGACCCTGCTCCTGCGTGGCCTCAGGCGGCGCAACATCTATTCGCCGCTGCCGGGCTGGTACGTGTTCCTCGTGAAGCTCGTCGTTGCGGTCTGCGCTATGTGCGCAGTCGTGTGGTTTGCATCGGGGCCCGACGCTGCATGGCTGGCGATGGGCGCGGCAGAGCGTGCGCTTCGCCTGGGATCGGTCGTGCTGCTGGGCGCGTTGACGTATTTCTGCGCGCTCTGGGTGCTCGGCTTTCGGCTGCGGGATTTTGCGCGCGAGAGCGCGCCATGAGACGCGCGATGCGCCATCGGCGAGCCATGCTATGATCGAGCCATGACCCGGCAGTCCTCTCCAGTGATCGAGCTTTCGCGCACCTGCGTGACTGCCTTTCTCATCGTCTCGCGCGGCTCGTTCTACTCCCAGTAAGCGCGGCGCCGTGCGCGCCGCGTCCCGCTGCACCGAGAACGCGACGAAGTCCGGATTCTTCGTTTCAGTTTCGAGTTCATGAACAATTCTGGAGGAGGCGCAATGGATCGACGTGATTTTCTGAAAGCCGGGGCCGCGGTCCCGGCGGCTGCGGGCCTGTACGGGCTGCCTGGCGTGGTCATGGGGGCCCCGGCCTCGCAATGGCGCGTGTTCGAGGTGACGGCGAGGATTGAAGTTCTTCAGCCGGCCGGGGTGACAAGAGTCTGGCTGCCGGTGCCGCTCACCGCCGACACCGACTATCAGAAAGGCCTGGGAAACAGCTGGAGCGCGGAGGGCGGCAGGGTTTCCTTTTCTCAGGATTCGAAATACAGCATGGGCGTTGTCGGGGCCGAATTTCCGGCGTCGAGCCGGAGTCCGAAACTGACGCTCATCAGCCGCTTTGCCACCCGCGACCGTGCTGTCGACCTGAATGCCGGCAGTCGCGCTGGATCGGAGGACCCGGCGGTTCTGAAGCTGAATCTTCAGCCCACGGAACTCCTGCCTACCGACGGAATCGTGCGCGACACCGCGCGCGAGATCACCAAAGGGGCGAAGTCCGACATTCAAAAGGCGCGCGCCATATACGAATGGGTTGTGGACAACACCTTTCGCGATCCGAAGGTGCGCGGGTGCGGATGGGGGGACATCAAGGGCATGCTCGAGACGCGCAATCTCGGCGGCAAATGCGGCGACTTGAACGCGCTGTTCGTGGGTCTCGCCCGCGCGTCCGGCGTGCCTGCGCGCGACGTCTACGGGGTCCGGGTCGCGCCCTCCGGGCTGGGCTACAAGAGCCTCGGCGCGAACACCGAGGTCATCAGCAAGGCGCAGCATTGCCGCGCGGAATTCCATGCGCAGGGCATCGGCTGGGTTCCGGTGGACCCGGCGGACGTGCGCAAGGTGGTGCTCGAGGAGCCGCCCGGCAAGCTGGCCTTGGATCATGAGAAGGTCGTCGCGGCGCGCAAGCGCCTGTTCGGGAGCTGGGAGATGAACTGGCTGGCCTACAACTACGCGCACGATGTGCGGTTTCCCGGATCGAAGGGGCCGCTGGTGCCGTACTTCATGTATCCGAACGGGGAGACAGCGAAGGGTCGCCTCGATCAGCTCGATCCGGACTCGTTCAAGTACACGCTCACCGCGCGGGAGATTGCCCTCGCATGACGCCTTCCTGCGGCGGCGCGGCCCGCGGCGCGCCGCCGTGTCCATTCCGCAGGAGCCTCGGGTGGTTTGTTCGGGGCCTTCTTATCAGCGGGTTCACGCTTGTCGCAGATTTCGGCGCCGCGGCCGAGCTCAAGACCTGGGCTGGTGGCCCGCCCCCTGCATTCGATTTGATGGGGCTGGACGGCAGGCGCTACCGCCTTGCCGACTTGCGCGGCAATGTCGTCCTCATCAATTTCTGGGCGACATGGTGTGCCCCGTGCCGCGAAGAAATGCCTTCGATTCAGCGGCTGAAGGACAAGCTGGCGGGCCGTCCCTTCGTTGCGCTCGCGGTCAACCTCGACGAACCGGAATCGCGAGTCCGCAAGTTCCTGTCGGAAGCGTCCCTGGAACTCACCGTACTGCTCGACCCCGGGCGGGAGGCCGCCAGGGCGTGGAACGCCCGCATCCTGCCGGCGAGCTTCATCATCGGACCGGAGGGTGCGATACGCTACAGCGTGATCGGCGAGATCGACTGGAGCGACGAGCAGGTGGTGAGGCGGGTCTCGGCGCTTCTGCCTCCAAAACAGTGACTTCTCAGGGTTTACTGCATTCAAAGCTCGTAGCTGGAACCCTCGCCCTTGAGCGTCGCATCGACCACCGCGCGCTTCAAGTGAGGCGCGAACATCTCGATGAAGTCGTAGACGTAGCCCCGAAGATAGGCATTCGGGCGCAGCCCGATGCGCGCCATGCTGGGCTCGAAGAGGTGGCTCGCGTCGATCAGGCGCAGCCCCATGTCGCGGACCGGGTCGAAGGCCATCTTCGCCAGGATGCCGATACCCAGGCCCATTTCCACGTAGGCTTTGATGACGTCAGCGTCGATCGCCGTGAGCACGACGTCGGGCACAAGGTGCTTCTGGTCGAACGCGCGCTTGATGGGCGAGTCTCCGGCGAGCGCAAAGTCGTAGGTAATGACCGGATAGCGCGCGACGGCTTCCAGCGTCAGCGGCTTTTCGCGCAGCAAGGGGTGCCTGAGGGGCGTGATGACGCAGCGGTTCCATTGATGGCAGGGCAGCAGGACGAGCCCTTCATAGAGCTCGGCGGCCTCGGTGGTGATGGCGATGTCGGCGTGACCGGAGCGGACGAGGCCCGCGATGTACTCGGGGCTGCCCTGGCGCAGGGAAAGCCGAACCTTGGGGTAGCGCTGGCTGAACCGGCTCACCACCGGGGGCAGCGCGTAGCGCGCCTGTGTGTGAGTGGTCGCTATCACCAATGAGCCGCTGCCCGGCGCCCCGAACTCGCGGGCAATCTCTTTCAGATTCTCAGTGTCCTGGAGGATGCGCTCGACGATCGCCAGGATCGCGCGACCGGGCTCGGTCATGTCGGTAACGCGCTTACCATGGCGCACCAGCAGGTCCACGCCAAGCTCGTTCTCGAGCTGGCGGATCTGCTTGCTGATCCCCGGCTGCGACGTATGCAGCGCCTCCGCGGCTTCGGACAGGTTGAGACCTCGCTTTGCTATTTCCTTCAAGTACTTGAACTGTTGTAACTTCATGATGTATTTAGAAATACTTTTAAGTTATAACAGTCTAACACAATATTCTTTTGATATATAAAGGATGGGGAATAGCATCTTCGGTCTGATCGTCCAGAAGGACCCGTACGTGTACCTTTACGACCCTATCGACCAGCGGCTCGTCTCGGAGCGCGTCGAGCAGTTTCGCGACCAGACCCGCCGATTTCTCGGGGGGACGCTCTCGGAGGACGACTTCCGCCCGCTGCGCCTGAGAAACGGGCTCTACATCCAGCGCTATGCGCCCATGCTGCGCGTTGCGATCCCCTACGGATTGCTCTCCTCGCGACAGCTGCGGGTACTCGCCCACATCGCGCGGACGTGGGACCGCGGCTACGCCCACTTCAGCACGCGGCAGAACCTGCAGTTCAACTGGCCGCGGCTCGAGGATGTGCCCGATATCCTCGCCGAGCTCGCCACGGTGCAGATGCACGCGATTCAGACCAGCGGCAACTCCTTCCGCAATATCACGACCGATCACTACGCGGGCGTCGCGCGGGACGAGATCGTGAACTCTTTCGTCTGGTGCGAGCTGCTCCGGCAATGGTCCACGTTCCACCCGGAGTTCTCGTTCCTGCCGCGCAAGTTCAAGATCGCGGTGAACGGCGCCGAAGCCGATCGCGCCGCAATATTCCTGCACGACATCGGTCTGCAGGCGCTGCGCGACGACGGCGGCGCGGTCGGCTTCCGCGTCATCGTCGGCGGGGGCATGGGGCGCACCCCGATCATCGGCCACGTCATCCGCGAGTTCCTGCCGTGGCGGCACCTGCTCACCTACGTCGAGGCCATCCTTCGCGTCTACAACCGCTACGGGCGGCGCGACAACATCCACAAGGCGCGCATCAAGATCCTCGTCAAGGCGCGCACCCCGGAGAAGTTCCGCGAGGAAGTCGAGGCGGAATGGGCGCACCTGAAGGACGGCCCGGCCACGCTGACCAGCGGGGAATTGCGGCGCGTCGAGGACCGGTTCTCACGGCCGCAGCATGTGTCCCTGGCCGGCGATGATGCCGGCCACCTCGCGCGTCTCGCCATCGAACCGGCGTACGCCGCGTGGGTGAAGCGCAACGTCTTCCCTCACCGGGCGGCGGGCTATGCTGCAGTGACGCTGTCGCTCAAGAAGACCGGCGTGCCGCCGGGCGACGTCACCGCGGACCAGATGGATGCGATCGCCGGCCTGGCGGACTGCTACAGCCAGGGCGAGCTGCGCGTCTCTCACGAGCAGAACCTGATCTTCGCCGACGTGCGCCAGTCCGATCTGCATGCCCTGTGGAGCGAAACGAAGGCGCTGGGGCTCTCGACGCCCAACATCGGTCTCCTCACCAACATCATTTCCTGCCCCGGCGGCGATTTCTGCTCGCTCGCCAACGCAAAGTCGATTCCGGTCGCGCAGGCGATTCAGGAGCGCTTCGACCGCCTCGATTACCTTCACGACATCGGGGAGCTGGATCTCAACATTTCGGGCTGCATGAATTCCTGCGGCCACCACCACGTCGGCCACATCGGGATCCTGGGCGTCGACAAGAACGGCGAGGAGTGGTACCAGATCTCCATCGGCGGCAACCAGGGCCTGACGCGCCCCGGCGCGCCCGCCGCGCTCGGGAAGGTGATCGGCCCCTCGTTCGCGCGCGAGCAGATCCCCGACGTGATCGAAAAGCTGATCGAGGTCTATCTCAGGCTCCGCGACAGCGAGGAAGAGCGCTTCGTGGATGTCGTCTGGCGTACCGGCATCGAGCCTTTCAGGGAACACGTGTATGGCACTCATCATCAAAGACAGGAACGTCGTAACCGATCCCTGGTTGCGGCTTGAGCTGAATGCGGACGGCAGCATCCCGCCGGCGCCCGGCGGGGGCGACATCATCGTGCCGCTCGCCATGTGGCGCGAGCAGCGCCCGCACCTGCGCGCGCGCCCGAGCCGGATCGGGGTGTGGCTCAACAGCGACGAGGATCCCGCCGCCATCGCGGAGGACCTGAAGCTCTTCGGCGTCGTCGCGGTGAACTTCCCGAACTTCGGCGACGGCCGGGGTTTTTCCACCGGCCGTCTCGTGCGCGAGCGCTATGGCTGGAAGGGCGAGCTGCGCGCGGTCGGCGACATCTTCCGCGACCAGCTGTTCTATCTGGCGAGCTGCGGCTTCGATTCCTTCGTCCTGCGCAAGGGCGAGGATCCGCACGAGGCGCTCGCCGGCTTCGGCGTATTCAGCGAGTCCTATCAGGCCTCGGTCGAGCGTCCCCTGCCGCTGTTCCGTCGCCGTGGACCCGCCGCGTCCGAGGGCGTGAAATCGTGAAGCCGGCTTCCGGCAAGGTCTGGCTGGTCGGGGCGGGCCCGGGAGCTCCGGACCTGCTGACGCTGCGCGCTGCGGAGATTTTGCGCCGTGCCGACATCGTGTTCCATGACGCGCTCGTGCATCCCGAAGTCCTTGCCCTTGCTTCAGGCGCAAGACACATTGAGGTGGGCAAGCGCTGCGGGCGGTTTTCCACGGCCCAGGAATTCATCAATAAGCGCCTGGTGGACGCTGCACGCGCGAACGCCGTGGTGGTGCGCTTGAAAGGGGGCGATCCGATGCTCTTCGGCCGTGCCCGTGAGGAGCTTTCGGCCCTCGACACGGCAGGCATTCCGTACGAGATCGTCCCGGGCGTCACCTCAGCGCTCGGTGCCGCCGCGGAGGCGGGCGTGTCGCTCACCCAGCGCGGCGTGGCACGCAGCGTCGCGTTCGTGACGCCCCGAGTAGGCGAAGGGGAGGCGCCCAGCGAGTGGGCAAGGACTGTTGCAGCGGCCGACACCGCCGTTGTCTACATGGGCGCTGGACAGGCGGCCGAGATCACGAAGACGCTGCTTGCGGAAGGCGTGCGCCCCGATACGCCCGTCCTCGTCGCCGAGAGCGCGACGTTGCCACAGGCCCGCCGCATCACGCTCACACTGCGCGAGCTGCCGGGAATCGCTCATTCCGGGATCACGGGCCCGACGCTCATCCTGCTGGGACGCGTGGTTGCGGCAGCGGCATCGGCGCGCATCAGCGACGGGCTCCCACAGCGTGACGTTGCGTAGGCGCATGGCCCTCAGCTGGACCCCCTTTCGTAAAACACGCTACCATTCAAGCTTTTAGTTACGCTCCCGCTTGGGTTGTATGCGGATTTCACGCGGTCTGCCCGCCGCTGCGGACGGCCCCACTGCGTTTACGATCGGCAACTTCGATGGCGTGCATCTCGGCCATGAAGCCATGCTGGACGAGCTCTTGCGCGCCGCGCGGCGGCTCGCTTTTCCGGCCTGCGTGCTCTCGTTTGAGCCCCACCCGCGCGAGTTCTTCGCCCCCGACAAGGCGCCGACCCGGCTGACCTCGCTGCGCGAGAAGCTCGAGCTGCTGGCAGCCTGCGGCGTCGACCGCGTTCATATCTGCCGCTTCAACTATGGCTTCGCGCAGATCACGGCGGAGGAATTCATCGAGCGTGTGCTCGTGCGCGGCCTAGGTGCGCGCTGGGTCCTGGTCGGCGACGACTTTCGCTTCGGCGCCCGCCGCGCCGGCGATTTCACGATGCTCAGGCAAGCGGCGTCGCGCCTTGGATTCGAGGTCCAGGCGCTGCCCAGCGTCACGCTCGGAGGCGAGCGCGTATCCAGCACGGCGGTACGCGGCGCGCTCGCGGCAGGCGAGCTCGCGAGGGCGCGTGAGCTCCTAGGACGTCCCTATTCGATCAGCGGGCGCGTCGTCCGGGGCGACGGCCTGGGACGGACGCTGGGCTTCCCGACCGCCAACGTTCAGATGAAGCACAACCGCCCGCCGTTGACCGGGATTTTTGCGGTCACGGTCGGCGGGGTCGCGGAAAGGCCGTTGCCCGGCGTGGCGAGCCTCGGGGTGCGGCCGACGATCAGGGCGGGGGGCGCGCCCGTGCTCGAGGTCCACCTATTCGATTTCAATGAAGATCTCTATCGTCGACACGTGCGCATCGATTTCCACCGCAAGCTCCGGGACGAGGAGAAGTGCGCCGATCTCACGACGCTGACGCGCCAGATTGCGCGCGACGTGGAAGACGCAAAAGCCTTCTTCAACGGCCAGGACGTCAAGACTTCCAGAACCGCGAACCTGTAGACTGCGCTTGGAAATTGCCGGGAACGGCGTGCCATCCACCCACTGGCCACCGCTCACCGGTCACCGCTCAGAGAACAATGGCTGACTACAAGAAAACACTCAACCTGCCCGATACGAAGTTCCCGATGCGCGGCGATCTCGCAAAGCGCGAGCCTGTCATGCTCAAGCAATGGGAGGAACGCAGGCTCTACGAGCGCATCCGGCAGGCGCGCCGCGGCGCCCCGCGCTTCGTGCTGCACGACGGCCCGCCGTACGCCAATGGCGACATCCACATCGGCCACGCCGTCAACAAGATCCTCAAGGACATCATCGTCAAGAGCCGCACGCTCTCCGGGTTCGACGCGCCCTACGTGCCTGGCTGGGACTGTCACGGCATGCCGATCGAGATCCAGATCGAGAAGGAGCACGGCAAGAATCTTTCCGCGGCCGAAACGCAGCGCCTGTGCCGCGCGTATGCAGCCGAGCAGATCGAGCGCCAGAAGGCCGATTTCCGGCGGCTCGGCGTGCTGGGCGACTGGGACCATCCCTACCTCACGATGGCCTATCGCAATGAAGCCGACGAGATCCGCGCGCTTGGCATCCTGCTGAAGAAGGGCTACGTGTACCGGGGCCTTAAGCCCGTCAACTGGTGCTTCGATTGCGGCTCGGCGCTTGCCGAGGCCGAGGTCGAATACGAGGATGTCGATGACGTTGCAATCGACGTCGGCTTTCCCGTTGCCGAGCCCGGGAAACTCGCCAAGGCCTTCGCCCTGGAAACGTTTCCCGATGGGCCGGGCTGGGCGGTGATCTGGACGACAACGCCATGGACGATCCCCGCCAACCAGGCGCTCAACGTCCACCCCAAGCACGACTATAGTCTCGTCCGGACCAGACGGGGATTGCTGATTCTCGCCTCGGAGCTGCGGGAGCAGTGCCTGAAGCGCTTCGGCCTCGAGCAAGACGAGATTCTAGGCGAGTGCAAGGGCACCGCGCTCGAGCACATCAATTTCCGACATCCGTTCTACGACCGGCTCTCGCCGGTCTACCTTGGCGACTACGTCACGCTCGAGACCGGCACGGGCATCGTGCATTCGGCGCCTGCGTACGGCGTCGAGGACTTCGAGTCGTGCCGCCGCTACGGGATGAAGGACGGGGACATTCTTACCCCGGTCATGGGCGATGGACGATACGCCTCATCCTTGCCGTTCTTCGGTGGATTGTCGATCTGGAAGGCGAATCGAAGGATCATCGAGAAGATGAAGGAGACCGGGGCGTTGCTGCACGAGGAGCGCTACCGGCACAGCTACATGCATTGCTGGCGCCACAAGACGCCCGTCATCCTGCGCGCGACAGTGCAATGGTTCGCGGGCATGGACGACGTCCCGGGCTACCAAGGCGCTCGCCCGTCCGAGCCGCTGCGAACGACCGCGCTGCGCGGCGTGGAGGCTGCAAGGTTCTTTCCCGCGTGGGGAAAGGCCCGCCTGCATGGCATGATCGCCAACCGCCCGGACTGGACGCTCTCGCGCCAGCGTCAATGGGGCGTCCCCATGCCGTTCTTTATTCACAAGGAGAACGGCACGCTGCACCCGCGTGCGCTCGAGCTTCTGGAACAGGTGGCGAAGCGCGTGGAGGCGGGCGGCATCGAAGCGTGGCAGTCGCTGGAGGCAAAGGAGCTGCTTGGCGAGGAGGCGGCACAGTACGAGAAGGTCAAGGACACGCTCGATGTCTGGTTTGACTCCGGCTCGACGCACTTCACGGTGCTGCGGGGCTCGCATCAATCCTCGAGCGCGTTTCCCGCGGACCTCTACCTGGAAGGCTCCGACCAGCACCGCGGCTGGTTTCATTCGTCGCTCCTCGTCTCATGCATGATGGACGGCGTGCCGCCCTACTCGGCGCTGCTCACCCACGGTTTCGTGGTGGACGGCTCGGGCCACAAGATGAGCAAGTCGAAGGGCAACGTCATTGCCCCGCAGGAAGTAATGGACGAGCTCGGCGCAGACATCCTGCGCCTGTGGGTCGCGTCGACGGACTATTCCGGCGAGCTTTCCATTTCGCGCGAGATCCTCAAGCGCGTGGTGGAGTCCTATCGCCGCATTCGAAATACCCTGCGCTTCCTGCTCGCGAACCTGGCTGATTTCGACGCGAAAGGCAACGCGCTGCCCGTTGATGAATGGCTCGAGATCGACCGCTATGCCTGGGTCATGACGCGCGATTTGCAGGGCGAGCTGGTACCGTCGGAGCTCGGGGTGAAGGACCCCGCGACGGCCGGCCACTACGGGAATTACGAGTTTCACCTCGTGGCCCAGAAGCTGCAAACGTTCTGTTCCGAAGACCTCGGCGGGTTCTATCTCGACATCCTCAAGGATCGGCTCTACACGGCACCCGCGGATTCGCGCGCACGCCGCTCGGCGCAGAATGCGCTCTATCACATCACCCATGCATTGACGCGGCTGCTTGCGCCAATTCTTTCGTTCACCGCGCAGGAGGTATGGGAAACACTGACCGGCAAGGAGCCGTGCGTGTTCGAGCAGACCTGGTATGAGTTCCGGCTGCCGCGCGATGCCGACGCGCTACGCACCCGCTGGAGCGCGCTGCGCACGCTGAGGTCCGACGTGTTGAAGCAGCTGGAAGAGCTTCGGGTGACGGGCCAGATCGGCTCGTCGCTTGCGGGCGAGGTCGATATTTACGCAAACGGCGCGGAAAGGGAGTTTCTCAAGTCCTTCGACGATGACTTGAGATTCGTATTCATTACGTCGCGGGCCGATGTGGGTGGGGCCGCGCCTGCAGGTGCAAAGGCGACTGCGCTGCGTGACGTAAGCATCGCGGTGATGCCAAGCCCCCACAGGAAGTGCGAGCGGTGCTGGCACTACAGGGCGGACGTCGGCGGGAATTCAGAACATCCGGGCCTTTGCGGGCGCTGTATTTTGAATCTATTTGGTGCTGGTGAACCGCGCGATCATGCTTAGGTGGCTCGCGCTCGCGGTGCTCATCGTCATGATCGACCAGGCGACGAAGTATCTCGTCGTTCAGCGCATGGTCGTCAACCAGGCGGTCGAGGTGACTTCTTTCTTCAACCTGGTTCTCGTCTACAACCCGGGTGCCGCATTCAGCTTCCTCGCGGACCATGACGGCTGGCAGCGGGGTTTCTTCATGGTGATCGCCGTGATTGCATCGGTCTGGATCGTCTATCTCCTCTACCGCTATCCCCAGCAGAGCCTGTTTGCACTGGCGCTCGCGCTGATTCTGGCGGGTGCGGTGGGCAACCTAATTGACCGCATCACCGTTGGTGCCGTCATCGATTTTCTCGATTTTCATGCCTTCGGCTACCACTGGCCGGCATTCAACGTCGCGGATTCAGCGATTACCTGCGGCGCGGTGTTGCTGGTGTACGACGCGCTCCGACCGCGTTCGAAGACATAATGAACCGCCAAGGCGCCAAGAACGCCAAGACAAGACCTTGAATCGTCGTAGAGACAATGCGTTATCGTTTCATTCTGAAATACCGTTCCTTAGCCGCTTGGCGTCATGGCGGTTCGATATAATTTGCCCATGAAAGTCCTGCTCGCCAATCCCCGTGGATTCTGCGCCGGCGTCGATCGCGCCATCGAGATCGTCGAGCGCGCGCTGGCCCTTCATGGCGCGCCGATCTACGTGCGCCACGAGGTGGTGCACAACAAGTTCGTGGTGCGCGATCTGCAGCAAAAGGGCGCCGTCTTCGTCGAGGAGCTGCGCGAGGTGCCGGAAGGAGCAACCGTCATCTTCAGCGCTCATGGTGTCTCGCAGGCAGTGCGCCGCGAGGCTGAGGCGCGCAATCTTCACGTGTTCGACGCCACCTGTCCCTTGGTTACCAAGGTTCATGTCGAGGTAGCCAGGATGCGCGCGCAAGGGCGTGAGATCGTCATGATCGGCCACCGGGGCCATCCGGAGGTCGAAGGCACGATGGGACAGAGTTCGGGTGGCATGTACCTGGTCGAGCGACCCGAGGACGTGGGGCAGCTCGTGGTCAACGACGACAACCGGCTCGCGTTCGTGACGCAAACGACGCTGTCCGTGGACGACGCGCAGCAGACGATCAACGCGCTGCGCGCCCGATTCCCGGCCATCGTGGGACCCAAGAAAGACGACATTTGCTATGCCACGCAGAACCGCCAGGATGCGGTGAAGGCCCTCGCGTCTCAGTGCGACGTCGTCATCGTCGTCGGCTCGCCCAACAGCTCGAACTCGAACCGTTTGCGCGAGGTGGCGGAAAACCAGGGCGTCTCCGCGTATATGGTCGACAAAGCCGCGGATCTCCGGCCCGAGTGGCTCGCCGCGGCTCGCACAGTCGGAGTCACGGCAGGCGCGTCGGCACCGGAAATCCTGGTGGAGGAGGTCGTCTCCAGGCTGCGCGAGCTGGGTGCGAACAGCGTCGATCAGCTGGCCGGTGTCCAGGAAAATACCGTCTTCCCGTTGCCCAAAGGCCTTGCGGCCTAGACTACGCCGGGATGCGGAGCGCTGCTGCCGCTACACCTCATAGCGGCAGCGATTGGATCCGGAGTCCACCCGCGGATTACTTGTCCCCGTGCTGATACCAGTAGAGGCGGGCGCGCCGCTGCGTGATGGTGGGACGCACGCGCTGAGCCGCGATCGGCGAGCTGGCAGTGCCGGTGCGCTGGATGCCGCCGATCACGACCGTGACCTGCCGCCCGGCAACGGGCACGGAACCGACCACGGGTGAAGGCGGCAGGCCGCCGCCGATGAATATGCCCGAGCGATTGGCGCCGCACAGGTTCTCGGTGCCGACGGCGCCCGAAGCGTTCAGCAGGTTCACCGCATAGCCGCGTGCCTCACCGAGGTTGGCGGCGCACTGCCCCGGCGCGGTTGCGACTGGCCGGTTCGTGCTGAAGAAGATGAGGCCCCCGAAGATGGCGGCGGCCGTCACCGTCTGTTCACCGCGGCCGCTGTCGAGATCCATCCGCCAGCCGGTGAAGCCGCTGCCGAGCGTGGTCGAACAAGTGGTGTTGGTCGTGAAGTCCGACAGGTTTGCGCCGTCGAGATCGACCGGGCCGGACGTCATGAAGTTGTCGACGAACATGTAGAAGCGGTTCTTGATGTCCTCGAGAAAGGGGTAATTGACGTCGAGCGGACGTTCCCGGTCTCCCGAGCCGAGCGCGAGGTAGACGCGGTCCTTCGCGGGCAGCGCCGCGGGCGCGAACAGGAACTTGCGTCCGGCCGCGGCATTTGTGGCCGGGTCGTTTGTCCGCGCGATGTGCGTGAAGTTCCAGTTTCCCGCCGACAGCGGTCCTAACGTCAACGGATCGACGAAGTCGATGCGGTAAATGTTGCCGCCCGTGTCCGCGACATATCCATGGTCGACCTGACCGTCGAAGTTCCGGTCGACCAGCGTCACGTCGGTCGGGACGCTTCGCAACGTGTCAAAACTCTGCAGTATGGCGCCGCTGTCCGCGTCGAGCACGTAAACCTTGCGGCCCTTGGCTGAGACGCACGAGGGCGCGGATGTATCAGCGTCGTCGCAGGGGTCGTACCCGCCGCCCATGACGATCAGCGGATCGTTGCCGCTGTTGTATCCGGCCACGGTGGCCACGGCGGGCGTGGACCAGGTCTGGCCGATCGCAGTGGAGCCCGATGTGCAGCTGACGTCATCGTTCAGGTGTGCACAGCCCATGCGCCACTTCAGCACCGGTACCGCCGGATTCGACACATCGAACGCGTAGACCCTTCGCCCGCCGCGTCGCATGGACGGGAAGATCCAGACCTTCGAGTTATCGGCAGTCTGGTAGAGCCCTGCCGACCCGTCGAAGAAGTAATTCTTGCGCTCGGAGGTCACGGTGCCGGGCAACCCCGGATAGGTCACGATTGGATCGTTCTGGTACAGGCGCTTCAGGAACCGGTGGTGCTCGGAGCCGATAAATGCCCAGAGCTCGCGGCCGGTGTCGGCCGAGATCGCGCGGAACGTGCCCTCGTTGCTGCCGTAGTAGACGACGACCCCGGTCGAGCCGCCATAGTTGACCGGTAGCGGGCGCGAATGCGTCACGTCACCGTGCAGCGAGGGGCGCGTCTCGTCGAAGATATTGTTGCCGTTCTCATCGTTGACGTCCTTGCCGAGCGTGAAGTCGATGATCCGCTGGTGCTCGGTTGAGTTCGCTGCCTGCACGCGTGAGGCGCCCACGTTAGAGGTGTTGAACGGAATGAGCGAACAGGTCGTCGAGTTGAGCGGACAGGTATGGACCGTGCGGTTGACAGCCGAGCTCGGTATCGCCGCGCCGGGATCATTGCCGCGCCGGATTATCTCGGAGACGGCGCCTTTTTCCACCAGCGCCCCGTCCGGGAGGTCGGAGAAAGCGCTCGTCGAGGCGACCGTGCACTGCCCGGCGCTGATCGGCGAGAAGTTCCAGTAGTTTCCGCTGTCGGTGGTGTAGAAGCTCGAGGCGCAGGACTGCACGAAACCAGTCGCGGCCGACACCGCGTCGGCGCCGTCCTTGTCGGCGAGCCTGGCCTCGCCGGAGAAGAGACCGATCTGGTAGCGCTTCAGGTTGCCGTACCAGCGCGGCCTGGCATTCGGGTCCGGGCGGAACATCCCGATGAACACCTGGTTCTCGTTCTGCGACCGGTTGGTCGCATTGATGGGCAGGCTCGCGGACGCGAATACGCTGTTGACGGCCTGGATCTCGATCAGGATCTCGCGCAACGCATTGATGATCGCCTGCTCGCTCGTGGCCGAGAAGTAGCGCCCGCCACCGTACTTGGCCATGCTCATGAGGAGCGCGGTCTGGCGTATGTCCTGCTTGTCCTTGAAGACGTCGATCGTGTAGACCGCCACGTTCTGCTGGCCGGCTTCCGGGCTGACGTCGGTCGTGAAAAGATACTTGGCCCACTCGTCGGCGTAGCGCACCTCGTTAGTGGCCGGCACCGCAGTCGTGCCGGTGGGGGTCACGGTGACGACGGTCGAGGCCGCCTCGACGTCGAACAGCCGGTTATTGCTGCCCGAGCACGACGCGTCCACACGCTCGTTGATGCACGTATAGCTGTCGGCCGGATGCGCGTCCTTCAGGCTCTGCGGGATGTTGGCTTCGCAGTCGTTCTTGCGCTGAGGGGAGTTGTTGGCGGTCCCGCATTGCGCGCCGATGATCGAGCGGTTCACCGTGCTCGTCGTCGTGAACTGCGGCATCGGCAGCTGGTTGGTGTCGCCCTGGACGCCGCTCAGGAGCGTTGATGGAGAATCCTGGGTCGGGAAGCCGTTGCCGATGAAGATGACATAGGTCTTGGCACAGGTGTTGTTCAAGTCAATCGGCGGGGTGTACCCGGCCTTGGTGCTGTCCGAAAACGCGGCCGCGTCCGATTTCGGGTCAGGGGCGCCCGCGTATCGCAACGCGCCGAAGTGACTCGCATCCACGGGCGATCCGGCGACGCCATCCTGGGCATGAGCGGGGCTGGTGTAGCCACCAAGGTACTTGAATACCTCGAACAGGCCGGCGCTGTAGTCGGTGGACGCAGTTCCGACCTGCTCGCCGCCGGAGAAGTTCTTGAAGATGCAGTTGGGCGTCACGTTAACGGAATTTGCGCCGTCCACGCAACCGGAGTCCGGGCCGACGAGTTCCTGAAATGCTGCCCTGTTGGTTGCGGTCATCTGCCGCGCGTGGAAACGCACATAGCCGCCTGGCCCCGTGGGCACGCTGTTGCCGGTCGCGCCGGGAGTGAACATCATCATCCCGAAATTGACGGTATCGTCGAGGTCACCGACGACAGTGCGCAGCGCCCGCAGCTCGGATTGTCCCTGCTTGAACGGCGAGTTCTGACCGGTGGGATCCTTCCAGCCCTGATCGTTCCGCGACCAATTCGCGCTGTTGTCGATGACGATCAGAATGTTCGGGCGCTTGGCGGCGCTCGTCGCGGACGCGCCCATGAAGAGATCGACGTCCTCGGCTTTGAGCGAGGACGGCGCTCCGGCGGCCAGGGCCACGGCAAGCGCAGTGCTGATAGACCGGAGGCTGCTGCGTTTCATATGAATACCCATTCAAGATTGACTTCGGACCGCCGTGCTAGAGGCACGAGGTCGCCATATCATCCGCGCTGATCCGAATGCCCACGCCCTGCGTTACCGTTACCCGGGCGGAGTTGGCCATGCCCGCGGTCTGCGCGGTGATCTCCCAGAGCGTGTTGGCGCACAGCGAGTCGCCGGTGACGGCGTTCTGGACGCCAAACTGCTGCTGCTGGCCTGCTGCGCAGCCCAGGTCCTCGATGTTGGTCAGCACGAGATCGGTCATCTTGATGCCGGACTTGGCAACGCAGGCAGGCATGGGAACGAGTTGCGTCGTGTATTCCGGTGCGCCGTCGCCGGTCAGGTCGGTGCACAGCGTGTTGGGCGCACCGCACGAATTCAGAACAGCGTTGGCCGGGTTGGAAATGAACTGAGGCGTGCTGATTACCGTCTCGATCGCTTCCTGCGCGGCGTTGAGCGCCTCGCCCCGGGACTGCATGTTTCCCACCACCTTGAGATTGCTCGTGCTGCTGTTGAGCGAGCTCACCGCGAACATCGTCAGCATGACCAGCATGACAAGCGCGATGAAGAGCGTCGCGCCGCGCTGGGAGCGCAATCCGGGTCTCATGGCGCGTCCCTCCTTCCTGCCGGGTTCGCGATGCGCACCATCGCGGAGTAGACATTGCGGCGGTAGCGGTCGTTTGTGGGCCCGAACACGATGGGAACGCCTCCGGCATTCAGCCCGAGCCGATAGGTGCGGGTATCGTTGTACCCGGGCGAGGGGCTAACGCTGCGTGCGAGCACGTGAAGATGCGCGGTGACGACGTTGGTCCAGTTGTTACCGGGCGTGCAATTGGTGCAGCCTGCGAAGGTGAAATTGGTCGGATCGGCGCTATAGGCGTCGGGCTGACCGTCGCCATCGGTGTCGATTCCGTACTCGACATTAATCTCCTCGATGCCTTCCACGAGGGGAACCTGGACTAGAGCGGGACCGGTGAGCTCGAGGCGCGTCAGCGTGGGCACGTTCTGGCCCGAGCCGTTGTCGGTGCTGATGTAGTACACGTTGACCATGTACTCGCGCTTTGCGGCGGGGGTGGCGCAGTCCTTCTGCCGCAGCGGAAAGGCAGCGGCGCCCTGGACGTCGAGGACATGCTGCGGCGTGTCCGTATTGCAAAGCGAGGCCTGCAAATACGGTCTTCCGGCGGCGACTGCCTCGCAGCCGGCAACTCCGGCGACGCAGGTCTTGGTGCGCCGCACGACGAGAACATCGCTGTTAGGCTTCGCGTTGATCGGAAGGCAGGCCGGCGCAGTGGCGCCGGCGTCGTAGCCCTGCACGTGCAGCGGCATCGCGGTGTTCCAGTCGGCGGGATCGGTCGAGCAGGGATCCGGAAGAACAGCTGGACCCGGCACCGCGCCGACGGTGAACTCACCATAAAAACCCGCGACCCGCAGATCGTCTGCCATCAGCTGCACCGCGTAGCGCCCGTTCTCGATCTGCCGGCTGGTGCGCTCCAGTTCGCTCCGGGCCGCGCTCGAATTGGAGAAAACCGTAAGCAGGGCGGCGAGCAGGATCAGCCCGAGCGTGAGCGATATCATCAGCTCGACCAGCGTCACGCCAGCCTGGCGGCGGTAACGGAACGGTTTCGTCTTACCCGAGTGCATGGCGGCTATCCCTATGGCGTGACGCACACGCCCGTGGTCGGATCGTTCTGGAGGCAGCCGATCTTGACGCGCGCTATCATTGCGCGCCGCGTCTGCTCGTTGCCGTAGAGCCCCTGTCCGCATGCTGTGGCGGTCGGCGCCACCGTTGGCGTGACGCCCTGCCACACGACCGCGACCGTGAATTCACGCGGCATCGTCGCGGCCACGTTACTGATGCAGCCGCGAGCCCCGATCATCCCGCCCACCTGCTGGCCGCCTGCGCTCGTTTCCGACGCCCCGAGCAGCGCGTTGTTCCACTGGCAGAGGTCCAGGTTGGCGCCGGTGAGGCCGAAGCAGTTCTGGGCCGCGTTGCCTGTTCCAAGCGGGCCACCAGTGACGTAGTTCATCGCGTTGCGGCGGTTGGCGGCGATGCGATCGACGATGTCCTGCAGCAGCACGATCGCGTGCGAGCGGTGGTAGGACTCGACCTCGGCAAGCTGCATGCGCGCCTGCAGGCCCGCCACACCGAGCAACCCGATGGTGAGGATCACGATCGTGATCAGCACCTCGATCATGGTGACGCCGCGGGTCCGGGAGCGGTTTGCGCTGATCATCAGCACGCTCCCTTCTTGGAGGCCGGCCGTCCGCCCAGGTCGATCTCGATGCAGCGGTTGTGCGACGCCTGGCCGCCATTGGCCATGAGGCTGAGTGATGTGGAGCCGGTTGTGAGACGGCCAGCCCCGTTGAACGTGATGCTGCCGGGACCGGCTATGATCACCTGGGCGAACTTGTCCTGTTGCCGAACCGTCTCGCCGCCTGAATCCGTGATCGTCCAGCCGTTGGCCCAGTTTCCGCCGGCGGGGGTCACGGTGACCGTGGTATTGCGGGTGATCGCCTCGCTGCGCGCAACGAGCAGGTTCGAGAAAAGATCGAAGCTGGCCGTCTTGACGGCCTGGGAGAGGATGATCTCCTTGAAGCCCGGCGCTGCGAGCCCCACGAGAATCGCCAGCACCGCGACCGCCAGCATGGTCTCTGTGATCGTGAACCCGAGCGCCGCGCGCTGTGCGCGCACGATGCTACGGGGACGTCGCTGAAGTGTCGGGATCCGAGCCATCATTGCCACCCTGGCTGGCCGTTACGCGTTTTCGTGCCACTGCTGTCGAGCGTCAACGCGCCGTCCGGCACCTGTCTCGAACCGGGCAGGGGCGTTGCGACCAGCATGAAAGATGGCGGCAGGGTGGGAGCTGCCGGATCGATCGTTACCGTGTAGAACGGCGCAACTTCCGTCGGCACGGTCATGTTGAGGGCGCCGAGTGCACCGGCGCCGACGGCGTACTGGCGGGCGTCGAGCATGTATTGCTGCTGCCGGGTTGCGATGTCCGCGAGGAAGTTCTGCGCGGAGCTGCGGCGGCCCTTCCGCATATGGTCCTCGTAGGACGGATACGCGATCATCGCGAGAATTGCGACGATCACCACGACGATCATCAGCTCGATGATGGTGAAGCCGGCGGCCTTGAGCGAGCGCCGAGACGTGTACGAGATCGCAAAGTAATCGCGCGCCGCGCTGGCTGCGCGGCACGCGTCAGGCGACGCATTGCGTCGTGTTTCTCTCACCTTCGTCCCCCCGGACAAGTGATCGTTTTCGCACAGGAGCGACACCCCCGGTGACCGCCCATGTGTTCCATGTTTCCGCTTAAGAATCTAGCAAATAGCGTGCGAATTGGGCTGTGAACTACTGGACAAAAGACGAAAGATTTCTGGGCGTGAGCCGCGCTTCGTTCTGACGCGCGTCGCGTGAATAATCTGACGCTTTTTCGCGTCGTGCGCGTGACGTAATTGCTCCTGGCGCACGCTGGTGGTTCAGCGCTCAATCACCCGTTTTTCTGCGTGATCCATCGCACGTCTCTCGGGGGATTATTTGCAGGCTCGCTTCTACGTCACGTGGCAGATTGTGCCGCTCCACGTCATGGCGATTGGGTAGAACTGACGATCTGCGGCGAGCGGCTGGGCGAGCACTTCGGTCAGTCAGGCACGCTCGCGCAGGGGTAGCCGCGGCCGTAGGCGATCTCCACCCACATGTAGCTCTTCACCGGACCGCGCTTGTCGCGGGCGGGCCTGAACTTCATCCCTCGCATGCTGTCGAGCGCGCTTTGCTCGAAGGCGGGTGCTGCGCACACGACGTCGACGTGATCGAGGCCGCCGCGCTCGTTGATGAGGAGCTGGAGCAGCACCGCGCCGCCTCGTTCCGCCTTCTTTCCGGCGGGGTAGACGGGCTTGGGTTCGGAGAGCGGGCGCGCCTGGGTTACGAGGCGCCGCGAGTTGAAATACGTGTAGCGCGATCCCCGCGACTCGAGAAACTCGTCTGGATTCTTCGGCTGGCCGGAGAGGAGAAAAACATTGACGGCGATCTTTTTCGGGTTTGCCTGTGCGCTGGCGCTGTCGGCAGGGGTTGCCGGCCCGCCTCGATCCTGGGCCCGCTGGGCGAGAAACGCGTGATCGCTCAACGGCGCCGCGATTCCCGGCTGACCTGGCGTGGCGGCAATGACCGCGAACAGTGTTAAAGCTTTCATCGTGGGCAACGCCTTAAAAAAAGCGGGCAACCTGCCCGGTTGCCCGCGAACATGTGATCTGCGGTTTTCCGGCTAGTAGATCAGCTCGCGCCACGAGACCCGCTTGCCGATCGAACCGCCAGCGCCCGGGTTGATGCCGCCGACCGTCTTCTTGCCGGTGACGTCGATCGCGCTGTACTTCAGCTGGCCGCTGGGCAGGCGGAAGACCACGGCGCCGGCGATGAGCGCAGAGCCCAGCTTGGTGCCGACGATCTGCCCCGAGGCCGAGGCCACGTAAGACCCCGATTGGTAGTCGAATTGGTAGACGAAGCTGTTGCCGCCCGCCGAGCAGGGCTCCGAGTTCGGCTCGTTGGTCGGGACGAGCAGCACGCCGCGCACGAGCTGCGGGTCGATGTTGACGCGCTCACCCGGGGACTGGTTTCCAGGATTGAGGTCCACGTACCAGCCATTCTGCAGCGTCCAGTCGACCGGGTTGTTCGAAACCGAGCGGTTTGTCGGGTCGACGACGATCAGGGTCTGCTGCACGAGATTTGCTCCGGACTGACGCAGGTCGCCGAGATCGGTGCCGGTGTCCTTGAAGCCGTAGATGGTCTGCTGGTAAGCGCGCGCTTCCGACGGGCTGAGCGTCATCGGATCAGGCAAATCGGACGATCCGAGGAGGCGGCCGGTGCCGACGTAGATCGCGTTGAACCCAGCGTTGAAACGCGTGACCTCCACGCGCGTCGTCACCGACTGCGGCAGGCCGCCGGCGTCGAAGAGCCGCGCGATGCGCTGGAAAGTCATCGTCGCCATGTCGAGCCGCCAGACATTGCCTAGCAGGTCGCCGCCGTAGACCAGAGTCGTCGTGTTGTCCACCGCGAAATTGGTGGCAAAGCCGGTGAGCTGGGCAAGCCCGCTCGGATTGGTCAATTCACCCGCCTCGGGGAAGCTCACCGCGCTGCTGGTGCTCACCTGGTCGAGAATGGCTCCTGTCTCGATGTCGATGACGTACACGTATCCGGTTCCGTCCCCGGGCGTGATGTTGTTGTAGCCGGAAGAGACGATCGCCACCCACGTCCCGTCCTTCGCCCACTTGGTGACGATGGGATCGCCGTAGGTGAAGCCGATGTTGGCATCCGTGGAGGTGCAGCCCAGCGCTGGGTCCGCGCACACCTCCCACAGACCCTTTGGATTGAGGGGATCGGTGATGTCGAGCGCGAAGTAGCCGCGCCCGCCGCTCCTGAATCCGCTCACCAGCACCGTTTTCCACTCGTTGGTGGTCTTGAAGAACACGTCCATGACGGCTGGTGAGCCATCCACGAAGAAGCGGTGCTTGACGTCGTAGTTGCTCACGGCGAGCTTGTGCAACTCGGGCATGATGGCGCGCGGGACATAGGCCCATATCTCCTGCCCGGTGCTGCCGTTGAAGGCATGCAGCATGCCGTCGTTGGCGCCGATATAGAGCGCGCCCTGGCGGTTCTGGTTCGCGACCTTGAACGAGTTGTAGTCCGGGGTTACCGGATCCGCATACTGCAGGATCGGTGCGCCCACGAACGCCGGTTTCGAGGTCACGGTGTCGCCCAGCACGCTCTGGCGAGTCCGGTAGACGCTGTCGCTTCCACTCTGGCCGCGCAGCCAGTTGACGAGGTTATCGCCGTTGTCGACCTGCGCCTGTTCTGCAGGCGCCATCGGCGCGCATTGCGGCAGCGCTGCGCACTTGTTGTCGAAGAATGCCTGTTCCTGGGGCGTCATGCCCGCGTAGAGGAAAGGCTTCAGGTTGTTTGTGCCGCCAGGGGCCAACATCACGATGTTGCGGGTGTCAGTGGTAGCCGTAACGCGGGCGTTCAACTGGGAGCCGGCGGCCCAGACGTTGCCGGGAATCGTATTGCCCGTGGCCGTGTCGATCTCCTCCGCTACGATCTCGCCGTCCCACAGCTGCGTGCGGTAGGTCGAGCTGTAGAGGAAGTTGTCGCTCGGTGTGATGTTGGGCGTGCTGGTGGCCGAGGCAGCGCCCGAGCCGGTCTGGCTCTGGATCGCGGACAGGGCGCTCGCAAGACCGCTCTGCAGCGATGCGGGATCCTTGGCGCTGAAGTAGCGGCCGCGGCCGTTCACCGCCGCGTGCCACAGGTCGTCGAGCGCCGAGGGGCTGTCCTGCTGCGCCTGCGGCCAGTTGCACTCCCCCGTGGTCCACGAGCACCCGGAGGGGTCGCCCGCCTTGATCTTCGCAAAATCACCCGTCGTCGCGGTCTCGTAGTCAGGCCGGAATTCCATCAGGCCGTCGAGCCCCAGCCCAAGAGTGAATGTCACCAGGTGCTGATGCGCGGCCGTATCCTTCGCGTTCGTCGGTACGTTGTCGAGCGCAACCGACCCGCTCGTGCGGAGGTCGGTCTTGTAGTAGTACATCGCCACGTCGGCGAGCGTGTCGGAGGAGCCCGCGCTGGAACCGGCAGTGCCTCCGAGGTTTCCGTCGTATGCGCCCGCGGCACGCGTCGAGAAACCGGCATTCACGTCGTCCTGGTCGCCGATCGAACCGCCCGTGAGGTTCTGGCCGGCGCTGCTGTTCCAGTAGCCGTCGGTGGTCAGGATCGTGAAGTTCTGCTGGCAGCTGTACTGCATCGGATCTTCGGGCATGAAACTGTTGATGCCGCTCGTGATGCTGGCATAGTGCCGGCCGACGCGCGAGAGCGCTTCGCGAAGGGGCGTCGAGCCCGACGAGCCCTGGCTGTAGAACTTGGCGTACCAGGCCTGCTTGTGGGTCGGGGTAAACTTGTCGATCTTGAGATACTGGCTGCTGCCACCTGCGTTGATGGTGAGGAAGCCGATGCGGTAGCGGTCGTCCATGACCGAGAACGCGCGCCCGGCGGCGGTCTTCATCGCCAGCATGCGGTCACGGTAATACGAGTACCAGTTCGCGAAGTTCTGCAGTTCCTCGAGGTAGGTGCAGTTCGGCGCCGCCGCGCAGTCGCTGCGGTTGGGCCGGTTGCCGTAGATCGCCGTCGAGGGGGTGATGTCGGTGCGATTGATGCTGCCTAACCGAGGGTAGCGGTAGGTTCCGCTCCACTTGGCTTGGCAGAACACGGGGGTGCCGCCGGAGACCGCGCCGGTCGATGCCGCGCTGTTGGTCCCGCTGCGCCGCCGGCACCAGCGAACCGGCGCCGGAACGGTGAATCCGCTGGTCGGCGTCGCGGAAAGCGTGCAACTCACCAGCGTGTTGTCGGTGCAGTGCTCGCGCGGGATGACGTCGTAGTAGTACGGATTGCCCTCGTTGCTGGATACCGCGAAACGGAACGTGGTCGTGGGAAGCCCGCCCGACATGTCGCTCCCGGAGCTGCCGTCCTTGTAGATGAAGGGGTTTGGCGTATCGATGCCGTTGCGCCGGCACTTGGCGGGATCCTGCCGCTCCGACGTGGTGGGGCTGCTCTCGTTGCAGAAGTAGAGCTCGGTCCAGGTATTGACCAGGTTGCTCGTGCTCGTCGAGCCGCTGTCATAGGGGTTGTTCCTGGCGGCGCTCGGGTCGGCGTTTCCGAGGCTCATGCCGAGCTCGTCAACGCCCGGCGTGTAGGTCACCTGCGGGTTGTAGTAAATCGTGTTGAACGGGGCGGCGTAGTAGGGCGGATGTCCGGCACGGCATCCGGTATCCGCGACGTTGCAGCTGCTGGAAGAGCACTGCTTGCAGGTGTCGCTGTTGTCCACCTCGTCCGGCATGAAGTTGCGCGCCATGCTGCCCGAATCGTCGAGCACGAACATGAGGTTGGGCAGCACCGTCACGCTGGGCGCGGTGCCGAGCGGCGCGGGCGCGAGGTCGGTTTCGGCCGCCCCGGCCGGCGTAGCTACGGTAAGAAGGAAAACAAGCAGACACCCCGTTCTAATACTATATGAAACGGGTCTCATAAACCCCCCCGGGTTGATGATCCATATCAGAGCGCGATCGCGACCATTGTCTGCACGTAGCTGGTGGTGTTGCGCGGACCCTGCGTGCGCACCGTAATGCGATAGAAGACCTTCGGGTCCTCCAGGTAACCCGGCGCGCCGACGGCGAAGCTGTCGCCCTGCCCTGGCGGCGGCGGAGTGGTGCTTGCGCTGGTCAGCGCACACTGCTGGGCGGTCCCGGTCGCGCAGGTTCCGTTGTAAGGCGTATCCGGACAGTTGCACAGGCGATGAATGAGATACGAGGTCGTGTTGCCTGCAGCATCGGCGCCGAGGCTGATGGCGCTGGCCCACGTGAGCGGGTCGTTCCAGTCGGGCTCGGCACCCGGGCGCGAAGAGTAATAACCCGTTCCCAGATTGGTGTTGGCGAGCACCGCGCGGTTCGCGATCAGCCACTGGTAGGCCTGCTCGACACCATTGTCGGAAGACTGGATGGTCGACTGCTTGAAGGCGAGGTTGCCCGCGATCAGCGTGGCGGTATCCACCGAGCGCATGATCGCGATGCCGGCGAGCGTCATGGCGACCAGCACGATGAGCGCGATAAAGAGCACCGTGCCCCGCTGCCGCATCGCGCTCATTCGGCGCAACATCGTCGCGCGTTTTGGCGCGTGCACATTGAACCCTGAACCTTGAACCTTGAACCTGCCGCCTGAAAGTTTCATTACGGCCTCCAAATCATGTTGCGAACGGGCACCACCGTCTGGAACACCTTGTAGCGGTAGTGCCGTTCATCTGCTGTAAGAGTCCACACCGGCCCGACCGTGGTCGGCGCGGTCGCAGAGTCGTTCCACAGCTTGATGGTGGCGGGGCTGACCTCAGTCTTTTCATAGAGGCCGGAGCGCGCCACGATGCCGATGCGCACGGCGATGATCGTCGCCCAGTCGGCGGCGGTTGCCGGGGCGAACTCATCAAACACGTCGATGATGCCGTCGTTGTTGGTATCCCGGCCGTACTGGGCCTGCAGTTGCACGATGCCGTCGTAGATTGCCGTGGGAGCGGTACTCGACGCCGCGAGCAGTTGCTGCAGCATCAGCTGGGCGTTCGAGACCGAGTAGGTGTTGTTGTTCGGCAGCGAACCGAGGTTAAAGATCTTGCCGTTGAAAGTGTAACTGGGTCCCAGCCCGCCCGGTTTGTTGTAGCGCGTCGGAAGCTGGCTGCCTGTAACGGGGTCGGCATAGTTGCCGCTGTTGTGGACGATGTTATCGCTCTTGCCGGGCGTCCCGGGAAGATTACTTACCTGGGCTAGGGTGCAGTCCTTGCCTGTTTCCGCCGTGATGATCAAATCACCTTCGTTGAAACCGTAACGGTTGCTGACATGGTAATTCGCGGACGAGCTCGGCATGTTTTGTGTGAGGCTCACCGAAGCGGGAAACAAGTCGCTGTTTCCGTACATTACGGTGACTGTGTCCGGGGCGCCTGCCACCCCTGGGGTGCTCCCTGCTCCCTGGGTGATCACCACCGGCACCAATATCAGCGTAAATGCCGTACTGGTCTTCTCATCCCACGCGTTGATGGTGCATCCGAGGAAATCGAAGTTGTTAATGCCGTAGCCTGCTTGCCGGACGTCCCGCTCGAGCGTGAAGAGCGCCAGCGCGCCGTTGGTCTGCGCTTCGCCGCCGCCCATGGTGGTGCGTTTCTGGCCCTCGAACACGGAGAACACCTGGAAGATCGCGGTGATCGCGATCAGGCTGATCACCATCGCGACAAGGAGCTCGACCAGGGTCACGCCCCGCGCGCCGCGAGCCCGCAGGGGCTTTCTGGATTTGACGGTTCCGCGCATGGTCGTCATCCGTTGATGTACGCCATCGTGATGTGGCGATGCGGCGCCGTGGCAGCCGGTGGTTGCCAGAACACGGTCACTGTGACAGTGGTGCCCGCCACAGTCACCGTAGGCTGGTTGACCGCGCCGGTGACGCCCGGCAGCCCGTTCTGGACCGAAGTAACCCAGTTCGCGAGCACGGCAGGCGGCCCGCCCCCGCCTGCATAGGCGTAGTTGGCGAGATTGGCGCGGTTGACCCACATCTCGCCGATGATCTGGTTGGCGTAGAAGCTCGCATCGGCCCGGTACTTCGCATCGTTCACCTGCTTGATCGCGAGCGCCTGCATGCCGACGAGCGCGAGAATCCCCAGTGAAAAGATGAGTATCCCGATCATTGCTTCGAGAAGCGTTGCCCCGGCCTGCAGGCGATTCATCTTCGTGGGATTGGGAATAACGTGTTCCATCGTCTGCTCCTTTGGCACGCTATTTTATTGGCAGCCTACCGGCACGACTGCTCCGCAGCTGCGCGTATCGCCGGCAGCCACTTGCGGGTCGCACATCCGGGTGAGCCCGGTCGCATTGACCGTCACGCACAGCTCGCGGCTCTCGGCGGCAGGAATTTGGGTTGAATCCACCTTGATCTCGGTAAAGGGAACCGAGCCGTCCGCGTTGATCGTGACGCGCCCGAACCCGCTGAAGGTGACACGGTCGGAGCCGGCCGGCGTGATGGTGGCCACCGCGGTTGCCGTTCCTTCCTCTGCAGTCCGGCTCTGGATCACTTCGCCCGTAGCGGGGATGTTTACCGTCCACCCCGAGGCCGCGTCCATTCGAAGCTCGACGCTCGTGTTGCGTCGGACCGCCTCGGCGCGGGCCAGCGTGAGCCCGCTCAGGATCGCTTCGCCCGCCGTCCGGATCTGGGTGTTCTGTATCCAGATCGTGTAGCTCGGCAGCGCAAGGAACACGAGAACGCCCAGCACCACCAATGTGATCATTAACTCGATCAAGGTGACACCTTTGTTAGTCTTGTTCATGGGCTTCAGCAGACATTGGGCTTGGCGCGGATCCAGCACGCGGCGTTGCTGGACCAGCCGTTGGTGCTGGCGGGCGTCGTTACGACGGTTGCGCGCGCATTGGTCTCATTGACCGTGAAGGCGAAACCGTCCGTGCCCTCGCCGGCGATGCCGGTGGCGGTGGCGACGTAGGTCTGCGCCGGCGCCGCAGCCGGTGCGCACGTGAACGTGAAGTACTTCGAAGTCGGAGCAGCCGCACCGCAGCCGCCCAGGCCGCCGCCGTCATAGCGGCGGTTGTCTTGGTAGAACTGTTCCATTCGCACGCGAAAATCCGAGAGCGCGTTGTGGGCATCGACCAGTTTCCCGCGCAGGATGTAATCGCGGTAGCTCGGGATCGCGACCGCTGCCAGGATCCCGACAATGACAACCACGATCATCAGCTCGATGATCGTCAACCCCTTTTGACGTGAATTCATGGGCGCACCGTCCGTATTTTGTGTAGGGCGTTGTACCGATAGTATTCTCGATCCCGCGCGAGAGGCTTGCCAGCGCTTCCCGATGAACGTCGCGAAAGACGGCACGAGCGGCGGGAAGACAGCCGAAATCGTGACCAACTGAACGAATTCGTGCGGGCAGGTAGGTCGATTTGGGTCGGCCGCAGATTCACGGAGTTATGCCCTCGTCTCGACTGATCGGCCGCGTCAAGGGAAAAGTCGCTTGGCGCATCAGCAAGCGTCCAGAGCAAGCTGCTTGAGACATACGAACCGGACATGAGTCCAGGGCTCCGCTCAACAATCGGCGGACAACCTTTTAGGTTGCCCGCCGTCATACGCGATCTGCGGCTTCCTGGCACCGGCAAGTTCCTGCCTAGAGGATGAGCTCGCGCCACGAGACCCGTTTGCCTATCGAATCACCAGCGCCGGGGTTGATGCCGCCAACCGTCTTCTTGCCGGTGACGTCGATCGCGCTGTACTTCAACTGCCCGCTCGGCAGGCGGTAGACCACGACACCGGCGACGAGCGCCTGGCTCAACTTCGTGCCCACGACCTGCTGGGGAGCCGAGGCCACGTAGGAGCCGGAGCGGTAGTCGAACTGATAGGTCCAGCTCACGCCGCCGGCCGAGCACGGCTCGTTTTTCGGCTCGTTCGTGGCAACCAGCAGCACGCCGCGAACGAGCTGCGGATCGACTGTGACACGCTCGCCAGGGGACTGGTTGGCCGGGTTAAGATCCACATACCAGCCGTTCTGCGTCGACCAGTCGACCGCGTTGTTCGAGATCGTGCGCGTGTTGGCGTCGACGACGCTGATCGTCTGCTGCACGAAGTTCGCCGCGGGCAGACGCACGTTGCCGAGATCGCTTCCGGTGTCCTTGAAGCCGTACACCGTCTGCTGGTAGGCGCGGTTCTCGGGCGGGACGAGCGTCGCCGGATCCTGCAGGTCGGAGGTGCCGAGCAGGCGGCCTGTGCCCACGTAGATGACGTTGAATCCGGCATCGAACTGGGTAACGTCTACGCGCGTGGTGACCGACTGCGGCTTGCCCGGGGAGTTGCTGTCGAAGAGCTGGGCGATGCGCTGCACGCTCATGTTGGCCATGTCGAAACGCCAGACGTTGCCCTCGAGGTCGCCGCCGTAGACGAGGGTCGTCGTGTTGTCCACCGCGAAGTTCTTGGCAAAGCCCGTCAGATGCGCAAGCCCGCTCGGGGTGGTGGCGTCACCCACGTTGGTGTCCTTCTTGTCGAGGATCTTGCCCGTCTCGATGTCGAGGACCCAGATGTAGCCCTTGCCATCGCCCGGCGATACGTTGTTGTAGCCCGAGGAGACGATCGCCACCCACCGGTCGGGCTCCTTTGCCCACTTGGTGATGATGGGGTCACCGAAGCTGAAGCCGATATTGTCATCCTTGTCGCCCGCGTCGCCGCATTCGAGCGTGCCGCTCGGATCGGCGCACACCTCCCACAGGCCTTTCGGATCCAGGGGATCGGTGATGTCGAGCGCGAAGAAGCCACGTCCGCCGGCCTTGAAACCAGAGACGAGGACCGTCTTCCACTTGCTCTGCGACTTGAAGAACACATCCATCACCTGCGGCGAGCCGTCCACGAAGTAGCGGTGGGCAACGTCGTAATTGCTTACCGCGAGCTTGTAGAGCTCGGGGCGGATCATGCGCGGCACCCACGCCCACAGCTCCTGCCCGGTGTCGCCGTTGAACGCGTGCAGCATGCCGTCGTTGGCGTTAATATAGAGCACGCCCTGGCGGCTCGCGTTCGCGGTCTTGAACGAGTTGTAGTCGGGCGTTACCGCATCGGCGTATTGCAGGATGGGTTTCCCCACGAACGCGGGCTTGGAGTTCACCGTGTCGCCCAGCACGTGCTCGCGCGCGCGGAAGATGTCGCTGTTGCCGCTCTGCCCGCGCAGCCAGTTGACGAGGTTCTCGCCATCGTTGACCCGGGCCTGGTCCGTGGCACTCATCGTCGCGCACTGCGGCAGCGCCGAGCACTTGTTGTCGAACACGGCCTGGTGCGCGCTGCTCAAGCTGTCGTAGAGGAAGTCCACGCGCCGGTTCGATGTCGAATGCGTGAACGTGTAGATCTTGCGCGTGTCGCTGTCCGTTGACACCCGGGCATTCAACTGGCTGCCCGCCGACCAGGCAACGCCCGGGATCACATCACCCGTGATGGTGTCGATCTTCTCCGCCACCACCTCCCCGTCCCATTTGCCGGTGCGGTAGGTGGAGCTGTAGATAAAGTTGTCGGTCGGCGTGATGTTCGGCGTGCTCGTTGCCGAGGAAGCCGCAGCGCCGGTCACGACCTGGATCGCAGCGAGCGCTTCGGTGAGCCCGGTCTGCAACGCGCCCGGGTCCTTGGCGCTGAAGTATTTGCCGCGCCCGTCCACGGCCGCATGCCAAAGGTCATCCAGTGCCGAGGGACTGTCGCGCTCCGCCTGTGGCCAGTTGCATTTGCCCGAGGTCCACGAGCAACCCGAGGAGTCGCCGTTCTTGATCTTGGCGAAGTCTCCCGTCGTCGCAGTCTCATAATCCGGCCGGTAATTCATGAGCCCGTCGAGCCCGAGCCCGAGCGTGAAGGTGACCATATGCTGGTGCGCCGCGGTGTCCTTGGCCGTCGTGGGCACGTTGTTCTCGGCCACCATCCCGCTCGTGCGGAGATCCGTCTTGTAGTAATACATCGCCACGTCGGCGAGCGTGTCGGACGAGCCCGGGCTGTTGCCGGCGGTGCCGCCCAAGTTGCCGTCGAATGCGCCCGCAGCGCGCGTGGAAAAGCCGGCATCGACGTTGTCCTGGTCGCCGATCGAGTTGCCGTTGATGTCCTGCCCGGCATTGTTGTTCCAGTAGCCATCGGTGGTGAGAATCGTGTAGTTCTGCTGACAGCTGTACTGGATCGGATCGTCCGGCATGAAGCTGTTGATGCCGCTCGTCACCCCCGCGTAGTGGCGCCCCACGCGCGAGAGCGCTTCGCGCAACGGTGTGCCGCCCGAGGGGTGCTGCTTGTAGAACGTATCGTACCAGTCCTGCTTGTGGGTCGGGGTGAACTTGTCGATCTTGAGATACTTATCGTCGTCGTCTTCGTCGCCGCCGCCGCCGGTTGCGTTGATGGTGAGGAGGCCGACGCGGAAGCGGTCGTCCATGACCGAGAAGGCGCGTCCCGCCGCCGTCTTCATGGTCTGCATGCGGGTGTGGTGGTAGGCAAACCAGTTGGCGAAGTTGGTCATCTCCTCGGCATAGGTGCAGTCGGGCGCTGCCGCGCAGTCCGTGCGATTGGGGCGATCAACAAAGGTGCTGACCGAAGGAACGATGTCGACGCGATAGAAATCGCCATAGCGCATCCACTGGTGGTTGTCGTCGCGCTTGGCCTGGCACCTCGGCTTGCCCCCGGAATTGCCCGATTGCTGGCCGTCGGCGTTCGCCATCGACTCGTTCTGGCAGTAGCGCACCAGTGCCGGGAACACGTACTGGCCGCCCGGGGACGTCCGGAGCTGGCAGCTGGTCAGGTTGGCATCGCTGCAGTATTCGCGCGGCAGGATGGTGTAGTAGTGCGGCGGGCCGAAGCGGATACGGATCCAACGGTAATCATTTGACTGGGTATCGTTCGGCCACCCATATGTCCCGTCGGTCTGGTCTTTCGCGTTGCTGTAACGGAACGGACCGCTCGCGTACCACACGGGACCGCCGGAGAGGTAGCTCGAGGCGTCCTTGAAGCCGTTTCTCCGGCAGTTGGAGCTGGTCGGGTTGTCGAAAGCGTTCTTGCAGAACACCGGGTCCGGCCACTCGCTGGTGAGGTCGACCGTGTTGGAGCTGACGTAGGGGTTGATCGAAACCTTGGTCCAGTTGGACGTGTTCACGGCATTCATGCTCGGCAGGTCGTTGCCGTTGGCATCCTTGCCCGGCGTATACGTGACCTGCGGGTTGTAGTAGATGGTATTCGACTGCGCAGCGTACTGCGGCGGGCCAGCAGGCCACGGCTGCTGAGGATCGTTCCGATCGCCGTCCTGTTGCGATGGCGTGGTGTCGTTACTCCAATCCCAGGATGAGTTGCCCGAATCCGGATGGACGAGACAGCTCGTCAGGACGCGACCCGTCTGATCGCTGTCGAAGAGATAGCCCTTGCACGTTTTTGTGCCGCGCAGGTTGTCCGGCATCCAGGTGAAACCCATGCTCCCCGAGTCGTCGAGCGTGAACATCAAATTCGGCAGTACCGAGGCGCTGGGCGCGGTGCCGAGCGGCGCGGGCGCAATATCGGTCTCCGCGGCGCCGGCAGGCGCGGGCAGAGCGAGGATCGCGGCCAGCAGCGCCGCCGTTCTCAAGTAGCGATAAGCACGATGTTTCATGACGGCTGTCTCCATCTTAAAATTGGTGTCAAAGCGCAACCGCCCCGGTATTGCGATGATGACGACCGTGACAACATTTCAATCAGCGTGAATCCCTTGTGATCCAATTTCATGTCTGCACTGTGCGTCGTATGCATGGTTTTGTGACGAGTGCATTTTCAGGTGCGGGCAAGCACGTTTCCAGCGCTTCCCGATGGGCGTTGTGAAAGCCAGTACGAGTGGCGGGAAACGGCCCAATTTCGTGACCGAGCGCACGGAATCGGAGCGCGAAAAATGGGGTTTGAACCGACGCGCGATTGGATTTGTGAACTGGTTCCGGTCGCGCGTTGCGCCACGCATCAGAACGTTCAGGCAGGCGCGAAAATGAGCTTCAACATACTGATTAAGAAAGAATTAGACACAGTCTAAGAGTTTCTTTACAATGCGAGCCATGACGCCTGTCGCCTGCACCCGGGAAAACGTGGCGGAGATCCTGCGCCGGCACGAGATCAATCCGACGCATCAGAGGATCGAGATCGCGCACGCGCTTTTTTCGCGCGGCGAGCACCTTTCCGCGGATCAGATCCTCGCAATTGTCAACGACCGCCACCTGGAGACCTCGAAAGCGACGGTCTACAACACGCTCAACCTGTTTCTCGAGAAGAAGCTGATTCGCGAGGTGATCGTGGACCCCAACAAGGTGTTCTACGATCCCAACACCGAGCCGCATCATCATCTCTATAACGTCGAAACCGGAGAGTTGACCGACATCGACGCCGCCGCGATCGAGATCTCCGGGCTGCCCAGCCTGCCGGAGGGCACGGTGGCCGAGGGTGTCGACGTCATCGTTCGCGTGCGGCCCAGGAATTTGCCGGGCTGACGCCCGGCAAATTCCTGGGCCGCTGTAGCTCAGCTGGTAGAGCAGGCGCTTCGTAAGCGTCAGGTCGTCCGTTCGAGTCGGACCAGCGGCACCACTCGTCATCAGGCAGTCGCGTTGACCGCCTTTTGCTTCTTGTAAAGGCGGCAGGTCGTCACGCCCGTGCCAGGCGGGCGAATCACTCGGGACCGTCACCCATTGATTTCGGCCCCGTTGCGCTGGCATTCCGCGCTCTTTCCCGGCAAAAAGTCTCGAACGCTAACTCATTGACATAAAACGCCTAGCGGCCGGTCGGCCAGCCGTGTTCTAATAGTTTCCCCTCGACCCTTTGACAGACTTCAGGAGAACCCATGGCGGTCAACAAGACACCTGACGCGAAGCCCGCTGGCGCTACGGCGGATGCGGCAGAGGCGACTCGCATCAAGTGGGACGACTCGAACATGAAGAGCTCGTACGCAAACGTGTGCAATGTGACGAGCACGCGCGAGGAGGTGGTGATGCTCTTCGGAGTCAACCAGGCGTGGAACCGCGGCCAGAAGGAGGTCACGATCCAGCTGACCGACCGCATTATCGTAAGCCCATACGCAGCCAAGCGTCTCAGCATGCTGCTGCAGGGCGTGGTCAACGAATACGAGAAGCGCTTTGGCGCCCTCAATGTCGAAGGGCCTGCGCCCACCAAGTAAGCCCCCAGTAAGCGAGGCCTCAGGCCGCGGCCTTGCCCGAAAGCTCCGATTTGATGGCGTGAAATGCGTGCTCGAGGTCCTCTTCCGCGTTGAAGAAGGACATCGAGATGCGAAGCGCGTCGTCCTTGACGTTCGTCACGACGCGATGCTTCTCGCGCAGCCGCGTCATGAGGCCTGCCGCATCCGGCACGAGGACATTCACGATGTGCGCGCGCTCTTCCCAGTTGTCGGGCGTGAGCGACTTCAAGCCGGCCGCCTTGACCATCTGCAGGCAGATCGTGGAAAGATCGCGCACGCGGCTCTCAATGTGCGCGAGGCCGATCGACTGAATGAATTCAGCCCCCGCGCGCAGCACGCGAACGCCCAGGAAATTCGGATTGCCGCCTTCAAAGCGGTGCGCCGTGCGCATGTAGTCGAACTGGCTCACGACATGCGCGCGCGCCGGAGCCGGGCCCGCCGCCTGTTTCACGAACGGCGTCTTCAGCTCGTTCAGCAGCCCCTCGCGGCAGTAGACGACGCCCGATCCGGTCAGGCCGAAGAGCCCCTTGTGGCCGCCGACCGCGATCACGTCGGCGCCAAGCGTGTTGAGCGGTGCCGAGAGAATGCCTGCCGCCTGCACGCCGTCCACCACGAGCTTCACGCGCCGCTCGCGGCAGACACGCGCGAGTGCGGGAAGATCCACGCGGTAGCCGTTGCCGTAGGTGACCCACGCGGTCGAGACGACGCGTGTGCGGTCATCCATTCTCTCCAGGAAGGCCTCGACCGGGAGCCGCCCGTCGCGGTGCCGGGCCAACCGGATCTCGACGCCTTTTGCCTCCCAGTGCTTCCACACCCAGACGTTTGCCACGTGCTCGAGGTTCGTGAGGACGATGTTGTCCCCGGGCTTTAGGTCAAAGCCGTGCGCGGCGATGTTGAGCCCTTCGGTGGTGTTCTTCGTGAATGCAAGCTCGTGAGGCTTGGCTCCCAGAAGCTGCGCGATTGCCTCGCGCGTCGCCGTCACGTTGTCGGCTGACCATGCGTCGGCACCGGCGTTCTCCTCGACGTCCCGCCAGTACTCCTGCATCGCGCGCTCCTGGCAGCGCGGGGGGACGGTC
>Ga0256867_10000066_pt1 | contig 35858 bp, 30 predicted proteins | sample RVTome_15_FD_185939 | JGI IMG/M metagenome (GOLD analysis project Ga0256867, IMG submission 185939) | Soil microbial communities from uranium-contaminated site in the Upper Colorado River Basin, Wyoming, United States - RVT150D86 (HiSeq) ... | reverse complement strand
ATGGCGGCCGAGCGGGCCTCGCGACGGAAGCGCTCGATGAACCCCGGGTCGTCGGCCAGCGAGGTGTGCAGCATCTTCAGCGCCACCTCGCGGTCGAGGACGGGGTCGTGGGCCCGGTACACCTCGCCCATACCGCCCGCGGCGATGCGGGCCAGGACCTGGTACCGGCCGTCGACGGTCGTCTCGATCATCGCGCCTCGAGTGGGGAGCGGCCTCTGGCCATTGTAGGGGGCAAGGTCGGCTCCGACACGGAAGGGTGGCAGGATAATCGGCGGGATGGCCGAGATCGAGGACTACCAGGACGCCTTCGACCGCATCGAGCGGGAGGTCGAGGCGGGAGGGGCCGACCTCTCCGCGCTGGGGTTCTGGCGGCTGGTCCGTCAGGTCAAGCGGGACCCCGCCCTGGCCCGCCACTGGGCCGAGGATGTCGGCCGGATCGACCGGGTGGCCTTCGAGCGGTGGATCCGCCCCCGGTTCCCCGTGTGGCTCGGGAACGCGGTCCTGCTGGCCGGCACGGCGGTCCTGGTGGCGTTCGTCCCCGTGGCCACAGCCCTGGCCCGCCACGCCGCCGAGCCCGAGCCGGCCCTGCCCGGCCTGATGCTGCTGGCCGCCGCCGGTGGGCTGTCGGTCACCCTCCACGACCCGGCCCACTGGATGGTGGGTCGCCTGGCCGGCATCCGGTTCACCTCGTACTTCTTCGACGGGCCGGTGCGGATCCAGCCGGGGATCAAGGTGGATTACGCCTCCTACCTGCGGGCCTCACCGGCGGCCCGGGTGTGGATGCACGCCGCCGGCGCGGTGGCCTCGAAGATCGCCCCGTTCGCGGTGCTCGTCGCGGCGTACCTGCCGCACCGGTCGGCGGACTACGACCTGTTCCCGCCGTGGGCGATGTGGGGGATGCTGGCCATCGGAGCGTTCCAGATCGTCACCGACCTCACATTCTCCAGGAAGAAGTCGGACTGGAAGAAGGTCGACCGGGAGCTCCGGGTGGGTCGGGCCCAGCGGGCCTGACCGGCCCGGTCTGGTACCATCGAGGCGAAGACGAGGAGACCGGGGAGCTCGGGCGAACCGAGCTGAGAGGCTGGCTGTGATGCGCCGGCGACCCGCCAACCGGCCCGGTAATGCGGGCCAGGGAGAGCGGGCCGCGAGAGCGGCCCTTTTCGTGCCATGGCCACGACCGAGGAGCGCACCCAGACGGACCCGCTGGTGATTGCGGGCCGGCCGTTCGGCTCACGGATCATCGTGGGGACCGGCAAGTTCGGGTCGTTCGAGGTGATGCGGGAAGCCCTGGACGCCTCGGGCACCGAGATGGTCACGGTGGCGCTCCGGCGGGTGGACCTGGAGGCCACCGGCGGGCCCGACATCCTCGAGTACATCGACCCCGACCGGTACCTGCTGCTGCCGAACACCAGCGGGGCCGTGGACGCCGCCGAGGCGGTCCGCCTGGCCCACCTGGCCCGGGCCGCGGGGATGCCGGCGTGGGTGAAGCTCGAGGTCACCCCGGAGCCGCGCTACCTCCTGCCGGACCCGGTGGAGACGCTCCGGGCTGCGGAGCGCCTGGTGGCCGACGGCTTCACGGTCCTCCCGTACATAGGGGCCGACCCGGTCCTGTCCAAGCGGCTGGAGGAGGCCGGGTGCGCCACCGTGATGCCGCTGGGCTCGTGGATCGGCTCGAACCGAGGGATCCGGACCCGCGACGCGGTGCGGATCATCGTGGAGCAGGCCACGGTGCCTGTGGTGGTCGACGCCGGCCTGGGGGCGCCGTCGCACGCCGCCGAGGCCATGGAGATGGGGTGCGACGCCGTGCTGGTGAATACGGCCATAGCCGTGGCGGCCGACCCGGTGGAGATGGCCCTGGCTTTCCGGCTCGGCGTGGAGGCCGGACGGAGGGCATTCCTGGCCGGCCGGGCGCCAGAGCGCAGCGACGCCGAGGCCTCCAGCCCGCTGACCGGGTTCCTGGAGAAGCTGGGCACCTCGCAGACCGACCCGGGGTTCACCGAGCCATGAGGGTGGAGCGCCTGACCGACCTGGCCGCGCCGCTTTCCGACCGCGACGGCTTCGAGGAGCCGTGGCCGGGCGACACGTTCTCCGCGACTCTGGCCCGGCTGCCGGTGGACGACCTTCTGGCTGTGTCCCACGACGCTTCCCCGGCCCGGGTGGACCGGGCCCTGGGGACGGAGCCGCTGGACCGGACCCTCGAGGACCACGCCGCGCTCCTGTCCCCGGCGGCGGGGGCGCGGTTGGAGGACCTCGCGCGAGCATCGCGGCGGCTGACCCTGGCCCGGTTCGGCCGGACCATGCACCTGTACGCGCCGGTGTACCTGTCGAACGAGTGCCTGACCACGTGCGGGTACTGCGGCTTCGCCAGGACCCTGCCGGTAGCCAGGAAGACGCTCGGGGAGGCCGAGGCGCTCCGGGAGGCCCGCCACCTCCTCGACCAGGGGTTCCGGTCGCTGCTGCTGCTGACCGGCGAGCACGAGCAGCTGACCGGGGTGGACTTCCTGGAGCGGCACATCCGGGTGCTGTCCGCGGTGGTGCCGTCGATCTCGATCGAGGTCCAGGTGTGGGGGGAGGCCGAGTACCGGCGGCTCCGGGACGCCGGCTGCGAGGCCGTGGTGATCTACCAGGAGACATACGACCCCACCCGGTACGCCGAGGTGCATCTGGCCGGGCGGAAGCGCGACTACCGGTGGCGGCTCCTCGGGCCGGAGCGGGCCGCCCGGGCCGGGATGCGCCGGGTCGGCATCGGGGCGCTCCTGGGGCTCCACGACGACTGGCGGTTCGAGGCCGTCGTCCTCGCCGCGCATGCCCGGTTCCTGATGCGTCGGTACTGGCGGTCGCAGGTCACGGTGTCGGTGCCCCGGATCCGCCCCTCGGCCAGCGGATTCCAGCCCAGGGTCGAGGTGAGCGACCGGGACCTGACGCAGCTGGTGGCGGCACTCCGGCTGTCCCTGCCGGACGCGGGGCTGGTGCTGTCGACCAGGGAGTCGCCGGAACTACGCGGCGGCCTCCACCGCATCGGGATCACCCACACCAGCGCCGGCTCGCACACGGAGCCAGGCGGGTACGAGGAGCCCGGCGGCGCCGAGGAGCAGTTCGAGGTGGCCGACCACCGCTCCCCGGCCGAGGTGGCCGCCTCGCTCCGGGCCATGGGGTACGACCCGGTGTGGGAGGACCCCTCATTGGTGCCCGGCGTGGCCCGCGGCCTCCAGCCGGCCCGTTCCTGACCGTGCGGGTCACGGCGAACGGGCGGACGCTCGAGATCGGGGAGCCCACCACGGTGGCCGCCTTCGTTCGGTCCCGGGGCCTCGACCCCCGTTACGTGGTGGTCGAGCGCAACGGGGAGCCGCTGGAGCGGACCCGGTACGAGGAGGTCGAGCTCGTCGACGGCGATCGGCTGGAGCTCGTTAGGGCCGTGGCGGGTGGATCGTGAAGCCGTCGGAGCGCCGGGAGCGGCTGGCGTCGGCCCGCCTGTACGTGGTCACTGGGGCCCGGCCGGACCTCGGGGAGTTCCTGGATGCCATCCTCGGTGCCGGCGTGGACGTGGTCCAGCTCCGAGAGAAGGAAGCAGAGGTCGGCGACCTCTTACGGTGGGGTGAGACCTTCCGGGAGGCCGCCGATCGCCACGGCGCGCTGTTCATCGTCAACGACCGGCCGGACGTCGCGTTCGCCCTCGACGCGGACGGGGTCCACCTCGGCCAGGAGGACCTGCCGCCGCGGCTGGCCCGGGAGATGCTCGGCCAGGACGCCCTCATCGGGCTGTCCACGCACTCGCCCAAGCAGTGGGATGCCGCCGCGCCCCAGGCCGACTACCTGTGCATCGGCCCGGTGTGGGAGACGCCGACGAAGCCCGGCCGCCCGGCCGCCGGCTTCGACTCGGTCCGCCACGCGGCGACGAGCGGCGAGGAGCGCCCGTCGTTCGCCATAGGCGGCATCACCGAGCAGAACCTCCCGGAGGTCCTGGACACCGGTGCCACCCGCATCGTCGTGGTCCGCGCCGTGACGGAGACCGCCGACCCGGCCGCCTCCGTGCGAGCGCTCGTCGATGGCCTGGCTAGCGGAGCCAGGTCTTGACCATCACCTTGAGGAAGTTCCAGCCGTACTTGAACGGCCGGGGCTTCTTCGTCTCCCCGCTGGCCCTGGCCCGGACCGTGATGGGGACCTCCTTGATCGTGGCCCGGTGGCGAAGGGCCTCGATGATCACCTCGCTGGTCCAGAACTGGTCCTGACGCAGGATCAGCTTCTGCAGCGTCTCCGCCCGGATGGCCCGGTAGCCGTTCGACACGTCGGTGATCCTCGTGCCGGTCATCAGCGTGGCCAGCCAGGACAGCACCAGCACGCCGAGGTGGCGGACGCGGCTCTCCTTCTCGAAGCTCCCCAGTACGCGCGAGCCCTGGACCATGTCGGCCTCGCCGCGGAGGATCGGCTCGACGAGGAGCGGCAGCTCCGCGGGATCGTGCTGACCGTCGGCGTCGAGCGAGGCCACCACGACCGCGTCGAGCCGGAGCCCCAGCTCGTAGCCGACCCGGATCGCCTGGCCGCCGCCGCGGCGGATCGGGAGCCGGGCCACCAGCGCCCCGGCGTCTCGGGCGGCGGCCTCGGTGCTGTCCTCGCTGGCGTCGTCGACGACGAGCGGGACCACGGGATGCCCGTCGACCTTCTCCGGCATGGTCGCCAGGACCGAGGCGACGTTGGAAGCCTCGTTGTGGGCGGGGAGGACCACCACCACCCGGTCACCGGCCGGGAGGGCCTCGACCTCCTGGGCGGGCAACGAGTGCGTGCCCATCCACTCCATCAGGAGCTGGAAGTCCCGCCGCACCACGTCGGTCTCGGTGGTGTTGCGCAGGATCAGCAGCAGCAGCACCACGTTGCCGAACAGCAGGACGGCCAAGAGCCGCTGACCACCCCCGCGGCGGAAGTTGAACACGTCGAACAGCGGGTCGAACAAACCGGGCGCCACCGCCAGCAGGCCGAGGCCGACGGCCAGCGCGGACGAGATGATCAGGTTCAGCCGGGTGATCCGCCGCCGCCGGAACCGGGCCACGGCCGAGACCAGCAGCAGGGCCGCGAAGACCCCGCCGAGGATGCGGAGGGCGATCACGTCACGGAGAGGCCGGCAGGGGCTCCCGGCCCCGCCACCAGATCCGGGGGAGGATCCGGTCGAGGATGACCCGGTCGCGGTACCGCTCGATCGCCTCGAACATCGACTCGATCAGCGTCTCGGACAGGAAGTGAGGCTCCAGGCCCAGGTCGAGGAGCTTCGTGTGGGTGGCGTTGTAGTAGTGCTCCTGCGCCTCCACCCTGGGGTCGTCGATCCCCTTGACCTCGACCGCGAGGCCGTACTCGCGGCCGGCCCTGGCCACCAGCTCGGCCAGGTCGGAGACCGAGAACTGCTCGGTGAACTGGTTGAACACCCGGTATTCGCCGGCGGCGGGTGGGTTCGCAGCCGCGAGCTCGACGCACCGGATCGTGTCGAGGATGTTCAGGTACCCGCGGGTCTGCCCGCCGGTGCCGTACACGGTGAGCGGATGCCCGATCACTGCCTGGAGGCAGAACCGGTTCAGCGCGGTCCCGAACACCTCGTCGTAGTCGAACCTAGTGAGGAGCCGCTCGTCGCGAACGGTGTCCTCGGTGTGGATGCCGTACACCACGCCCTGGTTCAGGTCGGTGGCCCGGAGTTCCCAGATGCGGCACGCCAGCTGGATGTTCACCGAATCATGCACCTTCGACGCGTGGTAGAAGGAGCCGGGCTGCTTCGGGAACGGGAGGACGTCCGAGCGCCCCTTGTGCCGGATCTCGATGAACCCCTCCTCGATGTCGATGTTCGGCGTGCCGTACTCGCCCATCGTCCCGAGCTTGACCATGTGGGCGTCTGGGGCCAGGTCCCGCATGGCGAACAGCACGTTGAGCGTCCCGACCACGTTGTTGTACTGGGTGAACACGGCGTGCTCCCGGGACGCCATCGAGTACGGGGCCGAGGGCATCTCGCCGTAGTGGACGATGACCTCGGGCTCGAACTCGCGGAACACGGACTCGACAACTTCGTGGTCGCACAGGTCGCCCATGGTCACGCCGAGCGCCTGTCCGGCGACCTCCTTCCACGCCCGGGCCCGGGCCTCCAGGCTCTCCGCGATCGGGGTGAGGGAGTCCGTGCCGGTCTCACGGTGGGCCCGCCGGCGCAACTCGTTGTCCACGAGGTGCACGTTGTGGCCCAGCCGCGAGAAGTGCATCGCGGTGGGCCAGCCGAGATACCCGTCACCACCGAGGATCAGGACGCGCATGGGGGCTTCCTCCGGTCTTCGAAGGCCATATTCTAGGGCACCCGTGACCCCCCCTCGCCGCATCCTGGCCGCGGTGGCCGCCTCGGCAGCGCTGGGGTCGGCGTGCACCGAGGCGGCTTCCGCGCCGGGCCCGCCGCCAGGCGCACCGGCCGTCCGGGACATGGCCACGGCGCTGGGACGAGACATCGTGGGGAGCCTGCACCGCGGCTATGTGCCCCGCCGGTCCGGCGAGATCCTGCTGGTGCCGGAGCCGTGGACGGTGGTGGGCCGGTGGGGTCGGGCGGTCCGGGGAGCGGACGACCCCCGGACGAGCCACGCTACGCCGTGGGCGTACCACCAACGGGTCCCGATCATCCTGTACGGGCCGGGGTACGTGCGGGGCGCCGTCCGGCCCGACCGGCCCGTGGACGTCACGGACATCGCCCCGACGCTCGGGTCGGTGATCGGGGCGGACTTCGTGGCCCCCGACGGCGAGGTGCTCGGCGAGGCGCTCCGCTCCGACCGCGTGCCGGGGCCCCCTCGCGTGGTGGTGGTGATCGCCCTCGACGGGGGCGGATGGAACGTCCTGGAACGCTGGCCCGAGGAGTGGCCGGTGATCCGGCGCCTGGCCCTGGAGGGGACCACCTACCCGAACGCCACCATCGGCTCGGCCCCGCCGCTTACGGTGCCGATCCACGCGAACATTGGCACCGGCGCGTACCCTCGCACCCACGGGTTGCCCGAGATCGTGGGCCGGCTCCCCGACGGCTCCATCGACGAGATGTACCTGTCTGAAGGGGACCCCGGCCTCCTGGAGTCCGAGACACTCGCCGACCGGTGGGACCGGCAGGTGGGCGGCCGGGCCTGGGCGGGCCTGATCGGGTTCGAGACGTGGCACCTGGGGATGCTCGGGCACGGCGCCCAGCTGGAGGGGGCCGACCATGACGTGGCGGTGCTGTGGCAGCGTGACGACCTCGAGTTCTGGGTGAACGAGGACTTCTACGCGCTGCCGGAGTACCTGCCAGGCACCGAGGTCCTGGGCCAGCGGCTCCGCGATCTGGACCGGACCGACGGGGCCCTCGACGGGCGGTGGCGCGGCCACGACCTCCGGGATCCGGCCATCATCCCTGGCACGCCCGCCTTCGTCGAGTACACGGGGCGAGCCCTGCTCGACATGGTGGAGCGCGAGCCGATCGGCCATGACGAGGTGACCGACCTCCTGTTCGTCGAGCTGAAGGCAGCGGACTTCGGCGGGCACGTGTGGAACATGGATGGGGAGGAGACCGCCGCGGTCCTCCGGGCCGAGGACCGGGTGGTGGGCGAGCTCCTGGACGCCATCGAGGCCCGGGTCGGCCCCGACGGGTACGTGGCCGTGGTCACCGCCGACCACGGCCAGACGCCGAACCCGGTGACCACGGGGGGGCTGCGGGTGGACCGAGATGAGGTCGGCCGCGACGTCGACCGGTACTTCGGAAGACCGATCGTTCAGGAGGACTCGCCCGACGACCTCTACCTCGACCTGGAGGAGATGCGCGAGGCCGGGATCACGCTCCAGGACGTGGCCCGGTTCCTCGGCGACTACCGGTACCGGGACGGGGCGGCCCCCGGTACGGACCTGAGCGGCCTCCCCGAGGAGGTGCTCGATCGCCGGGTGTTCGCCGCGGCGCTTCCCGGCCCGTTCGTGGGGCGCCTCAGCGCTGAGGAGATCGAGGCCCTGGGCCCCGGGATCTACCCGGAGGGCGACCTGACCTCCCCGACGCGGATCGAAGCCCTCGATCAGACGTTGAGGTAGGGGTCGTCGGGCTGGGGGATGGCCCGAACCGAGCCGGCGGCGACCACGACCTCCTTGCCGACGGGATAGAAGGTCCCCGAGACCCGGACCCACTGGTCCTCCTCGAACCGACCCGGAGGGGCCCCCACCACGCGGACCTGAACGCTCAGGGCATCGGCCACGCAGCACGACACGATGAACCGGGTCAGGACGAACTCGTCGGCCGGCGAGCCCTCCCGCCGGGTCACGATCCCCTCGAACGTCACCTGGGAGCCGGCCCGGTCGATCAAGGCCCTGCGGGCCTCCTCCGACCACACCCCGGCGGCCACCGCGGCCAGCGTGACCCGATCCCCGGTGTCGAGGGCCGGTCCGGCGAACCCCGCGCTGAGGGAGCGGCGCGCGGCCGCGTACGAGCCCAGGGCTGTGGGCGGGAGCGTCAGCACGACCACCGCGGGGAACACGATGAACCCGAGCGCCCACGACGTCCGGGGGGTCAGGCGCTCCCTTCGGACGGCCCTGAGCGTGGCCAGCCTCCCGGCCGCCGCCATGGTCAGGACGATGGCCCCCGTGGGGACCACCCAGGCCGTGCGGGACGAGAGGTACAGCGACGTCCGGCCCGAGACGAGCAGGAACCAGAACAGGCCGGCCCACGCGGCTAGGGCCACGGCTGTGGCCACCCGGAGCGGGCTCACCGCCCGTCGGTCCGTCATCCGAAGGCCACCTGGATCCAAAGAGCTCCGGCCAGGGTCACCGAGAACACCACGATCGCCACGGTCCGGACGAAGCCGCGGCCGAAGGTACCGCCGTACAGGGCCACCAGCTTCGCGTCGATCATCGGCCCGGCCACCAGGAACGCCAGCTGGGAGGCCATCCCGAACTGGACGAAGGAAGCCGCCACGAACGCGTCGGACTCCGAGCACAGCGACAGGGCGGCCGCCAGCACCATGAGGGCCAGCACGTCGAGGACGGGGGTGGTGGCCACCCGGCCGATAACGTCCTGGGGGAGGAACGTCTGGAGGGCCGCCGCCACGGCGGCCCCGACCACCAGGTACCGGGTGAGCATCGTGAAGTCGTCGGCGAGCTGGCCGAAGTACCGGGCCCACCGGCCCTCCTGCGCGTCTCCGTGCTCGTGCTCGTGGAGGCCGCGGTCCGGCCGGAGGAGCTCGGCCCGGGTCTTCGAGCCCACCACCCACCCGACCGCCATGGCCACCACCAGGCCGAGGCCGGCTCGCCCGATCAGCATCGGCCACATCACGTCCCGGCCCCGGTAGGCGATGGCCGTGGCCAGAAGGACCACGGGGTTCAGGATCGGGGCGGCCAGCATGAACGTCACGGCCGCGGAGGGGTGGAGGCCCTTCAGGAGGAGGCGCCTGGCCACCGGGACCGACCCGCACTCGCACACGGGGAAGGCGAACCCCCCGAGCCCGGCCACCGGCATCTGGAGGCCTCGGGGGAGCCGGGCCAGCCTGGCGAACACGCTGGCCGGCACGAACACCTCGATCAGCGCGGACACGGCCGCGCCCAGGAGGATGAAGGGGAGGGCCTCGACCAGCAGGGACCCGAAGACCAGGAGGAAGGTCCGGGCCGCGCCGATCCCCGCACCGCTGAGGGCCCGGGCCAGCAGCGCCGCGCCGGCCAGGGCGACCAGGATCAGGATGGGGGTGCGCCACGCCACCCGCTGCCTGGCGTCGAGGGTCTCGGCGAGGGCCATCAGCAGTACCGGGCGAAGGTCACCGCGATCTGGGGGAACACGTCATGCAACAGGCTACCGCCGCCCGGCCCCGCCAGCCCTCGGACCGCACGGACCACGCGGTCGCCGGCAACGCCCTCCGCGGCCATGGCCTCGGTGTCCAGAAAGAACCCGCCCACCCCGGCGGCCTCGACCACGGGCCCGAGGTCCGTCGGGAGCTCCCTCAGCAGCTCGGCCGCCCCGACCCCGCGGTCCGGTCCGGTGGCCCCCGTGGCGGTCACCACCGTGGCGGCCCGCCCTTCCGTGGCCTCGTCGGCGAGCCGGACCAGCCGTCCCAGGGCCTGGTCGAGCTTCCCCGGCGGGCCCTCCATGGCCACGGCCAGGAGGTCCGGGACGTCGTCGCGTCCGTAACCGGTGGCTACGAGTTCGGCGGCGGCGGCCACCTGGCGGGCCGGCCGGGGATCCAGGACCACGTCGTCCCGGTCGTTCTCCAGGTACCAGTTCCCGCCGATCAGCCCCCGATCCCACTCGGCGGTGCCGATCAGGCCGATCCTGGGGGCCTGGTCCCGGAGCTCGTCGAGGTCGTCGCCGAGGCCGGCGATCACCGAGAACGGGGTGCCCGGCCCCCACGCCGTGACCACCTCGCCCCGGTCGTTCCGGAGAAGGGCGCCGGTGATCCCGTGGTCTGAGGGGAGGGCGCCGGTCCCCACCGTGGCCTCCACGGCGGCGGGGTCCAGCGGGAGGGATCCCACCTGGGCCTGGAGGGTCCCGGCCCCCCGGCGGACCAGCGCCCGGAGGTTCGGCCAGATATCGGGCCGGGCCTCCAGGTCCGGGCTGCCCACCCCCTTCCAGGCCACCAGGAGGACCAGGCGGGGGGCCGGTCCCTGAGCCACGCCGGGTATCGCTCGGCCGGATCGGACGCCCGGGTGAGGGCGGTCCAGCCCGATCAGCTCGGCCAAGGTGGGAGCTACCGCGTCGAGCGTGACTCCTTCGGGGACCTCGGCACCGGGAGCCACGCCGGCTCCGGCTAAGGCCAGCGGCACCCGCCCGGCGTCGTCGGGCGTGACGCCCGGCCAGGCCACCGGGGGAAGCCCGCGGGCGTCCCCGCCGACCACGGGGGTCTCGCCGGCCACGGCCAACACGTGGGGCCCTCGGCCGTCGCGGAACCCGGCCGCCAGGAGGCCCCGGGTGTCGGCGGGTAGAGAGCAGAACGGCACGGGCCCGGGCGGCCCGGCCCGCTCCGGACAGGCCCGCCCCACGCACAGCACGCGTAGGGCCACAGCCGGCGCGGCCAGGGTCAGAGCCGCCAGGGCGAGCAGGACCGCCCGACGGTTGGTGGACACGCCCGGAATCCTCCCACGGTCCAGCGCCAACGGTCGTGTACCATCCGGCCCCGAGTTGCGAACCCGGGCCCCTGTACCCATCGCTGCGCTTCTGGCCGCCGCGGTCGTGGCCGTGGCGTGCACCGGCGAAAGCGAGGTCCAGACAGAGCCGCCCCAGGGCGCTCCCACCGTCGAGGAGATGGCCGGGGAACTCGGCACGGACGTGGTCAGGGCCCTGGCCCGGGGCTATCACCCCGACACGTCCACAGACATCGCCGTGATCCCCATGCCCGGGAACACGGTGGTGCGATGGAGCGGCGAGGGGTTGGGGAGCGACGCCGCGGATCCCCGCACCACACACCCCACCCCCTGGGACTACCACCAGCGGGTTCCGATCGTCTTCTACGCCCCGGGACGGATCGCCGCCGGGCGGCTGGAGGGCCCGGTGGACATCACCGCCATCCCTCGAACCCTGGGCGCCCAGGCAGGCTTGGCCTTCGGAAGCGGACAGGTCCTTCTGGACCACGGGACCTTCCTCGACGCGCCGCCGAAAGCAATCGTCACCGTGGTCTACGACGGGGGCGGGTGGAACCTCCTGGAGCTATGGCCGGAAGCGTGGCCGTTCCTCCGACAGGTCATGGATCGGGGCCTGCTCTACACGAACGCCACCATCGGCTCGGCTCCGGCGGTCACCACGGCGATACACGCGAACATCGGCACCGGCGTGTACCCGGCCACACACGGTCTGGCCGAGATCACCGGCCGGCGCCCCGACGGCTCCGTCGGCGACCTGTACTTCGAGGAGGAAACGGACCCGCGGCTCCTGCTGGTGGACACCCTCGGCGACGCGTGGGACCGGGAGAACGGGAACCGGGCCTGGGTGGGGATGATCGGCTACGAGGCCTGGCACCTCGGCATGATGAGCCGGGGTGCCCGGGCCCCCGGCGGTGACCGTGACGTGGCCGTTCTGTGGCGCGACGAGCCCGGCCTGGGGGAGTTCTTCGTCAACGAGGAGCTGTACGAGCTCCCCGACTACCTCCCCGGCGAGGATGATCTCCGGGAGCGGCTCCGCGGCCTCGATGCCGAGGATGGAGCGGTGGACGGGTTCTGGCGGGGGTGGGACCTGGAAGACCCGAAGGTCGTGCCGGCCACGCCGGCGTTCGTGGAGCACCAGGGCGAGGCGCTGCTGGAGATGATCGGCCGGGAGCCGATCGGCCAGGACGACGTAACCGACTTCCTCCACGTCGAGCTGAAGCCGACCGACTTCGGCGGCCACCTGTGGAACATGGTGGCCCCGGAGGAGGAGGTGGTGCTCCGGGCCCAGGACGATCTCCTGCGTTCGCTGGTGTCGGCCCTCGATCGGAAGCTCGGACGGGGGGAGTGGGTGCTCGCATACACCGCCGACCACGGCCAGACGCCGAAGCCGGAGACGACCGGAGGCGTCCGGATCCACCCCGACATCCTGGGGCGACGGATCGACGAGTACTTCGGCGCGGGGATCGTGCAGAAAGTGACGCCGTCCGGCCTGTTCATGCGCCGGGATGCGATGGAGGACGTCGGCATCACGCTCGAGGCCGTGGCTCGCTTCGTGGCCACCTATAGATACGGCGACGGGCTCCCCGCCGACGTGGACCGATCGGCCATCCCCCCGGCCGAGCTGAACAGGCGCGTGTTCGCCGGCGCCCTTCCGGCCACGTACCTGGCCGACCTCGACGATGGCGCGATCGAGGGCCTCGGGCCGGGCGCCCACGCGGAGGGCGACCTCACATCGCCCGTGCCGGTTCCTCGCTAGAGGTCGCGGGCACCCGCCGGGCCCACAGCCCGATCAATACCGCCAGCACGAGGAAGGCCACGCCGGCCCCGACCATCAGGGTTCGGGCCACCTCGGGCGTGAGGAACAGGAACAGGATCAGCGCCGGGACGATCCACGAGAAGTTGTAGGCGACGTCCTGGAGGCTGAACCCTCGCCCGCGGAACGCGTCGGCCAGGGCCTCCTGCATCATCGTGTCGACCCCCACCTTCCCCAGGAAGAAGCTCATGCCGACGGTGAACGCCATCAGCGAGATCCCACCCAGGTTGATGATGCCGCCGAAGGCCAGCATCCCTCCGCCGCCCAGGATCAGCGCCCCGGTGACGATGCGGATCGGACGGACCCGCCGACGCACCAGCGCCGCGGTGACGAACCCCGCCACGGCACCCAGGGCCCCGACCGCCCCGACGATGGCCGTGGAAGTGCTCTGCTCGACCACGAACTCTCGGGAGATGAATGCCGTGGCCAGGACGGTGAACGTGAGCAGCGTTCGGATCACCAAGAATGAGGAGAGCGCCAGGCCTGCCGCGGCCCGGCGGGCCACCTCCCGGAACCCCTCGAACATGTCCCGGAAGAGCCTGCCCACCTCCTTGCGGAGCGGGGTGACGCTCGCGGCGTACCCGAGGCTCCCGGTCATGGTGGCGGCGCCGGTAGCCAAGGCGTACACGGCCACCCCGGCCACCAGGATCACCGGCGTGCTCACCGCCGCCGAGGCCACGAAAGCCACGCCGGCCCCCAGCAGCTGGAACACCGCGCTACCGGCCTGGGAGATCGAGTTGCCCTGCAGGAGCTCCCGCTCGCCGAGGACCGCCGGCAGGCTCGCCCCCTTGATCGCCAAGAGTAGCCGGGTGCCGGCCAGTACCAGCAGTAGGGACACGTACAGCGCCGGATCCCCCAGGCGTCCCAGCCCGACGACCACGATCGCCGTCAGCACCACGGCCCGAAGCGCGTTGGCCCCGATGAGGAGCCGGCGCCGGTCCCACCGGTCGATCAGCACGCCCACGAACGGGCTGAACAGCGTGTACGGGAGGAACGTCAGCAGGACCACGAGCAGCGCCTCGCGGGGCGTGCGGGCCGACTCCGGGTCGAACCCGGCCGCCCCGCCGAACGTGATCAGTTTCGCCAGGGCCGTGGCCACGAGCCCGTCCGCCATCTGCCCGAGCCACTGCGCTCCCATGAGGAAGGTGAAGTTGCGGTTTCGGAACAGCTCAGAGGCGTCGTCGATGATCCTGGCCGGCACGGCCACGACGCGGTCCCGACGCCGGCGGAGCCCGCCCGGCACCCGCCAGAACAGCGCCACGGCCACGGTGATGGCCCACGACACCCAGCCGACCAGGGGGGTGAACGGGCCTCGGACGATGGCCACCACGAAGACCCCCGCGGTCGTCACCGCGGCCACGGAGAAGAGTGGGATCAGGGCCATGGCCTCCGGCCACGAGCGTCTGTCGAGGCGCCGGTAGAACAGCCACCCCGGCACGAGCAGCAGAAGCGCCAGACGCAGGAACGAAAGGATGGTCCCCCCCAGCCCGCTGAACGGGCCGGGCGGATCCTCGGCGAACCCGCGGGCCTCGGCGGCCCGGGTCGCGGCGGCGTCGAGGGCCTCGGGGTCGACCGGGGTGCCCCCCACTTCGGGAAGGACGAACAACCCGGTGTCGCCGACCTCCACGCAGGCCTGGGCGGAGCACGCCGCCAGGAAGTCCGCGTTCGTAGTCTCCTCGTTCATGAGCGCCGGCATGAGCACGGTGACGTCGCCCGCCTCGAGCACGGGGAGGGCCGCGCGGGCGGTGTCGGCGGCGATGTCGTCGTAGACCTCGTCCCCGAACGTGCTGGCCCGGCCGGCCTGGAGGTCCTCGATGGTCCCGTAGTAGATGGCCACGTCGCCGATCTGGTCGCCGTCGATCCCGCCGTAGATGGCGTTGGCGAAGTTCTTGTACGAACCGTAGGGGAGCGGAGCGGGTCCCTGGGCGTCGACCACGAACAGGGCTCGCTCGTCGCCCGGCGTGGCTCGTAGGTAGCCGGAGGCGGCCGCGGTGGTCTCGCGCACATCCGGCGTCAGCCACGTGCCGCCGGCGTTCCACGCGGAGAGCCCCCTGGACCACCAGGTGGCCAGGACGAACCCGACCGCCACCACGGCCACGACCGTGACGACGCTGCGGCCGGCCCTCAGCCGGGTGGCACCCCAGATCACCAGGAACAGGCCCAGCGAGGCCAGGAGCTCGGGGGCAAGCGTGGCGTTGAAGAACCGGAAGTACGGGTACGCGGCGCCGATCAGGAAGCCGAGCATCCCCAGGAGCGGGAGTGTCCACCCTACGGTGAGCTCCGCGAAGTACTCCTTCCTCCGCAGGCGCAGCACGACGTGGACCAGGCCCACGAGCATCAGCGGCACCAGGATCAGGAGGGGATAGAAGGGCTCCAGGCTCTTCAGCACGCTTAGGCTGCGGTTCACGAAGTAGTCGACGTCGGCGGGAGGTGGGACCGCGGCGTCGCTGAACGAGGACCGCGGCCCCCACAGCCCCCCGAGCCAGAAGGCCGCGGTCATGATCACGGCCGCGGTGCCGGTGACGATGATCATCCCCTCGGAGCGCAGGGCCGCCAGCAGCGACCGCTCCCGGAGGAAGCGGTACCCGGCCACCGCCCCCATCGAGAGCAGGAAGATCACCAGTGTGGTCGGGTGGCTGAGACCGGCCAGGAACATGAACAGAGTGGCGGCAACCCGAGCGCCCCAGCTGTCCTGCATCCGGTCCATGAGCAGGAGTACGCCGCCCAGGAGGGCCAGCGACATGAAGTTGTCCATGTACCCGAAGAACCGCTGAAGGAGGAACAGCGCCGGGGTGGCCACCAGCGCGATGTAGAACAGGAGCCAGTTCCGGCGGTGTTTCCAGGCGAACGCCGCCATGGCCGCCCCGGCCAGGATGCGGAAGAAGATCGACAGCACCACGGTGGGCACTGCGGCGTCCACCCCGCCAACGGTCCGCATCGCCGCAGCCAGGACCGGCTCGGCGATGCGGTACCCACCGGCCAGCGACCCGATGGCGCCGCGCAGCTCGATCATCGCCCCGGGGTCCTCGCTCATCAGGTACTCGACCCGCCACTGGTAGTAGGCGGTGTCGAAGGCCGGTACGGCCCTGGAGGCGTCGGTGATGAACTGCCATCCCATGGCCAGCGCCACTGCCGACACCACCAGGATCCCCAGCCAGGGGCGCCCGGCCAGGGCCTGGAGCCGCGACGCGGGGGTGCCGGGTCGGGCTGGGGCCTCCGGGGCCTGCAGGTCGGTCGCTCCCATCCGTTCCTCCTCGCTCATACGCACGGCAGCCCGTCCAGGACCGCTCCCGGGAAAGCCGCCCGGAACAGCCGCTCGTCCCGAAGCCCCTCCGGGACGGCCGAAGGATCGGCGGCGTTGTCCGCCGCCGTGTAGCCCATCAGGAAGTCGGCGATGTCCTCGAGAGTGTGCCCGTTCTCCTGGAGCTCCGGGATGTTGATCCACAGCTGGGTGACCCGGAAGCTCTGGAGGACGTTCGTCTCGTCGCCGTCCGTGTCGAACGCCGCGTTGATGTCATTGGCCAGGGAAGTCTGGTCGATCATGAACGCGTCGTCGAGGTTCGGGGTGGACCCGTGGTCGGCCGTAAGCGCCATGACCCACTGGCCCCGCCCGACCTCCTCGTCCAGCAGCTCGGTGAGGGCCACGAACTCCTCGGCGCTGGACCGGACCACCGCCTCCATCTGCGGGGTGGGGAAGCTCCATCGGTGGCCCATCTTGTCGATCTGCTTGTAGTTCGTGAACAGTAGGTCGGGGACGTCGTCCTGGCCGAAGCCTTCCCGCCGGATCACCTCGCGGATCACCCCGGTCTGGTACCGGGCGTACGCCGGGGTGTGGAGGATATCGTCGGGGGTCTCCAGCGGATGATCGAGCCACACGCCGTCGAGCGCGCCGTCCTGGAGGTCGAGACCCCGCACCTCCTCTTCCAGCCCGCCGATCTCGTTCACCCACTCCTCGAACCGGAAGAACTCGAGGTTCTCCGGCGTGAGGCCCCAGACACCGATCCGCTGTCCCAGCGCCAGGTCGGCGTCGGCGCCCTCGAGATAGGAGCCGTGGCCCATCATCCCCAGGGTGGGCTCGGAGGCGATCAGCCCGACCACCGGCTCGTTGCCCATGGCCAGGTCGAACTCGTCGGCCAGCGTCGTGCTCTGCATGTAGCCCGGGCCCGACAGGATCGGTCCCACCAGGCGGTCGCCGTCCCGGATCCGGAGGTCGAGGACCCCGTGGGTCTTCGGGTACGCGCCGGTGCCCATGGAGGCGTGCACCGCCGGGGTCACCGAAGGGGACGACCCCACCGTGGCCCGCTCGAACCACGCGCCGTCGGGGACCAGCCGGGCCAGGGGGCGCCAGGCCTGGGGGTACTCGTCGAGCACGTTGCGGCCGGCCCCGTCCCACACCACCAGCACGATCAGCTTGGGCGGATCCGCGCTCCCCGCGACGGCCTCCTCCAACGCGCGGCCGTCGGGAGCCTCGAAGTCGAAGCCGAGGTGCCTGGCCAGGGTCGGCGCCAGGTCCGGAATCGTGACGGGGCGATCGATCTCCCCCCGGGCCGGGACGTGGCCGGGGCCGTAGAAGAAGAACGGGATCCGCTGGAGGTAGTTCCACGGGCCCGAGTGCGAGTACAGCCCGAAGTAGTGGGGCGGGCGGAGGACGAACTGGATCTCGCCTGACTTCCCGGTGATGTAGCCGTTCCGAACCCTCTCGAGCTGGGCCGGCGGCAGGTCGCAGGCCATGTCGGCGAACCTACCGGTGGCCACGGCGCCGGGGGAGGGGCTGGGCGACGTCGGGGACCCCGCCCCGTCGGGGGTGGCGCCGTTCGGCGAGGCGTTCGACGTGCACGCGGCAGCGGCCACGAGGCACAGGGAAACGAGTCGCCGGAGGGTCACGGTCGAGCGAAGGTCCGCGATCGAGCCAGGGGATCCACGGCGCGAAAGTCTAGTCGATGCCGTCCAAGCGTCCCGCCAAGCGGTCCGGCAGCACGCCGGCTCCGGTCAGGGCGGACTCGGCCTCGTCGGCGTCGGTACACCGGAGCGCGGGGGCCTGGGGCTGGTGCTCGGCCAGCGCCGCCGCAATCCTTTCGTCTGGGTCCTCGGCGACGGCCAGCACGGCCGTGTAATGGAACCGGCGGGCCCGCAGCCACGCCTCGGGGTCCCCCGAGGGACCGGCCGCCTCCACGCCCAGCCGGCCCAGGTCATCCACGTCGGGAGCCCTCGGGGTGGACAGGAACGTGACGCGGCCGGAGGGATGACGGTCCAGGAGCGCCGCCAGCAGCTCCCGAGGGGCATCCGGCGCGGTGACCAGGATCCGGACCACGGCGTCCGCGTCCCGTGCCGCCAGGACCCGGTGGGCGTGCTCCGGCACGCCCGCCTCCGGGCGGGGCGGCCGATCCGCGAGTACGTGACCCCACCGCTCCCGGAGGATCTCTGCGTTCCTATCCACCAGCCTCGCCGCGGCCTGCTCGTCGAGCCCGCTGGAGCCGAATCGAGCGTGTACCACCGCGGACCGGGGTTCGTACACGGTGCGCCGCCCGCTCTCCCGGAGCCGCAGCTGCAGGTCGACGTCCTCGCAGTACGCCGGGACGAAGGCGGGGTCGAAAGCGCCGATCTCGAGGAACTCCGAGCGTCGCAGGAGCAGGCACGCCGCCGAGCCGTAGTCGACGTATCGGCGGAACCGGTACGCGGGGTCCGTGGGCGGCTCCCCGAACCCGTACATGAGCGTTGAGGCGTCCTCGAACAGAAGGCCGCCGGCCTCCTGCACGGTGCGGTCCTCATTGAGGAACATCGGGACCGCCGCTCCGGCTCTAGGGTCCGAGCCCAGGGTCTCGACGAGGGGCTCGAGCCATCCGGAACCGACCAGCGTGTCGGTGTTGAGGAAGAGGACGTGCTCCCCGCGGGCCCGCTCGGCCCCCTGGTTCGCGGCGGGACCGAACCCCTCGTTGCGGTCGTTCTCCAGGACATGGGCCCCGGTTACCTCCTCCCGAAGGCGGGCCGCCACGTCCTCGGGGGTGGGGTTGTCGACCACGATTACCTCGAGAGGCAGCCGGGTGTGCTCCACGACGGCTTCCAGGGCCCGACGGGTGAGCCCCCATCCGCCGAACGTGACCATGACCACCGATACCAGGGGACGGTCGGCCCGGGGGAGCGTGAGGACGGTCACCGCCGGAACAACGACCGGACGCGCCCGTAGGCGTTCCGCAGCCCGGTGGTGTAGCGGAACGTCTTCGTGTCGAGGACGCTCTGGAGCTCACGCTCCTTGCCCTCCACCTCGCCACGGAGCACATCGTTCTCCCGCTCGAGTTCGTGGATGCGGCGTTCGGCCCACGCGCGGTACTCGCGGTGGTGGCGCTCGGCGTCGGCCACGCGATCGGCCATCCGGGCCCGGCTCGTGGCGGATCTCCGGACCACGGTCCGGTAGGCCTCGCGGACGGCCTCGAGCTCGTCCTGGGGGGTCCCCTCTCGCATGCTCCTCCTGGACGGTGGGCGAGCCGGCCGAGGGCATCATAGCGGCCCCGGCATCGGCCTTGACGCCTCGCCGGCCCGGCGTTACCGTATCTGGCACATCGAACATACGTTCGAGCGAGAGGGAGCCGTGTCCAAGCGCTACGACCAGGAGGTGGAGGTCGAGCGGGACGCCGGGATGCCGGCGGCCTTCTCCTGGCGGGGCCGGCGGTGGCTTGTAGCGGACGTGATCGGCCGGTGGCGGATCGAGGGCAGGTGGTGGGCGGAGGGTCGCGACCGGGAGTACTGGCGGGTGGAGGCCAGGGGCGGCGCGGTGTTCGACCTGTACCACGATCGCATGGGCGGCCGGTGGCACCTGGAGCGCGTCTGGGACTGACCGACCGTATATCCTCGGGACGGGAGCAGGCCGAGGAGAGACACTGTGTCCGACACGGAACGAGCGCGGGATGCCCTGGAGCGGGAGATGTACTGGCTCGGCGGGGAGGACGGCGAGGCCGCCACGAAGGCCCAGCAGGCCCGGGTGGCCGCCGACCGCCTACTCCAGCGGCTCCGCCGGGACGCCGCCCAGGCCGCCCCGTGGGGTGACCCCAGCCTGGCCTCCGGCAGCGGGACCCGCCGGCGTTTCAAGATCCTCCTCCACCGGATGCTCCGGCCTATCACCCGCCGGTACGACCGGCTGGCCGCCGAGCTCGCGGCGGTGCAGGTGACCCTGGCCGACTGCGTGCTCCAGCTCGAGGCCGAGACGAACCGCCTCCGTGAGGAGCTGGCCAGGCTCACCGAGCCGGCCGAGTCCGCTCCCCGGGGCCCCCGCAGCCGCCCGTGAGGATCGCCGTCTGCCATCCGCAGACCCCCTTCGCCAGGGGCGGGGCGGAGATGCACACCGAGAGCCTGGCACGGGCCCTCCGTGTGGCCGGCCACGAGGCGGACATCCTGTCGATCCCGTTCAAGTGGTACCCACCGGCCGAGCTCGTCCACCAGATGGCGATGTGGCGGAGCCTCGATCTCAGCGAGACGCACGGCCAGCCCGTCGACATGGTCATCGCCCTGCGCTTCCCCTCGTACCTGGTCCCCCACGAGCACAAGGTCGTGTGGCTGATCCACCAGCACCGGACCGCGTACGAGCTGTGGGACCACCCGGCGTTCGGGGACATCTCCCACCACGACGAGGGGGAGGCCGTCCGGGACCTGATCCACCGGGCCGACCGGATCGCTCTGGGCGAGGCCAAGCGGATCTTCACGAACTCGGCTAACGTTCGCGACCGACTGTGGCGGAGCCTGGGGATGCCCGCGGAGGTTCTGTACCACCGGTCGTCGCTGTGCGAGGCGCTCCTGGGGATGGAGGCGGCGGCGCCCGGGGACTACGTGCTGTTCCCGAGCCGGCTGGACCCAATCAAGCGGCAGTCGCTGGCCGTCGAGGCCATGCGCCACGTGCGCCGGGACGTGCGGCTGGTGCTGGTGGGCACGGGCCCGCAGGAGGCTGAGCTCCGCCAGCAGGTCGAGCGGGCCGGGCTCGACGGGCGGGTGGAGCTGGCCGGCCACGTCAGCGAGGAGTACCTGCTGGATCTGTACCGGGGGGCCTTGGCCGTGTACTACGGCCCGTACGACGAGGACTTCGGCTATGTCACCCAGGAAGCCATGGCCGCCAAGCGGCCGGTGGTGGTCACCAGCGACAGCGGCGGCCCGCTGGAGTTCGTCCGCGACGGCGCCACCGGGTTCGTGGTCGAGCCGAAACCCCGGGCCATCGCATCGGCGTTCGACCGCCTGGCCGCCGACCCCGCCGGCGCCGGCGAGCTCGGGATCGAGGGGCGGGCGTCGATCGAGCAGGCCGTCCCGGACTGGCCCGAGGTCGTGGCCCGGCTCCTCAGCTGATGGCGGGCGCGGCCTAGTGGCCAGGATCGTGGTGTTCGGGCCCCTCCCTCCCTCCCGATCGTCGCTGGCCCGGAGCGCCCGGGCCCTGGTCCGGCTCCTGAAGCGCACCCTCCGGGGGCGGCACCATGTCCGGGGTATGTGGCCGGTGCCCGAGAGCGTCGAGGTGATGCTGGCCACTGTGGACCTCCCCGTGTACTTCATGGCGAACGCCCCGGAGGAGCGGGAGATCTACCAGCTTTCCATGGAGCACCCCGGGCTCGTGGTGCTGGGAGACCGCTCGCTGGAGCGCGTCATCCAAGTGTTGGTGCGGGCCCGCGACCCCATCGGGTTCGCGGGACGGCGCGAGGCCGAGCGGCTGGCGGAGCGGCTGACCGATCTCGACCCCGACGTGCCTTGGTCCGCCCAGGCCGTGCGCCGGGCCCGTGGCGTGATCGTGCACTCGGAGGAGCACCGCCGCGACCTGGAGCGCATCGGGTGCCGGACCCCCGTGTACGTGGCCCCACCGCCCGCGGCCGGCGACCCCGCCGGGTATGAGCGGGCCGTGGAGGCGACCCTCCGCCTCGTGCTCGACCCGGCCGAGTGGACGCTCGGACGGTGGGCCGCGGCGCTGGCGGAGGCCGGGGTGGGCGGTCCGGGACTGCGGGAGGGGTACGGCGTCCGCTACGCTGCGGCGCTGGAGGAGATACGGACCTCGCCGGCCGGCGCTCCTTGATCCGGAGCGATCAGGACGCGATGGCGGGCGGCGCCGGCGAGACCCAATCGGGCCACTCAGGGAAGTCCTCGGGGAAGTCCCACGGGTCCCGGGTTAGGCCCGTCATCCTTGGCCGGGGATCGGGCGGCCGGGGCCTCCGGTCGAAGTCGAAGACGTGCTCGAAGTTGTGGACCTTCTCGTACCGCTCGGTGAGGTACGGCAGGCCCCAGTTGTCGGCCACGAACCGGAGGGGGCCGACGAAGTCCGACACGCCGTCGTCGATGTAGCCGCGGCGAGCGTACGGGGAGATCACCAGCATGGGGACCCGGAAGCCCACGTCGATGTGGTCGAGCTTCGGCGGCACCACGTGGTCGTAGAAGCCGCCCCACTCGTCCCAGGTGATGAAGATGGCCACGGAGTCCCACATGTCGCTCCGCATGATCGCGTTGACGACGTCGGTGACCCAGTTGTGAGCGTGCCCGGTCGAGTACGGGGGATGGTCCGAGAGCTGGAACCGGGGGGTGACCCAGGAGACCGACGGGAGGCGGTTCGCCCCGATGTCGTCGATCAGGCGGTCCACCGGCGCGTCCAGCACGTGCTTGTCCCACAGATCCGTGCCGTACACGTTCTCGAACGCCGAGTACGCCTGCCAGATGTAGCCGGGCTGGTGGGGTGAGGCAGCGTACGAGGACCAGTCGATGCCGCGCTCGCTGAGCTGCTCGCCCACGGTGGGCATGGTGAAGCACAGGTCCCGCTTGGTGACCTGGCCGTCCTCGTCCTGGGCCAGGACGTAGACGTCGTCCCCCCAGGCGTCGCACCCCCAAGACTTGTACTGCCTATCCCCCTCGCGGAGCACCCGGATGTTCTCGGGATTGTCCAGGGTCCCCCCGCCGGATCCCGACACCCAGTACAGGTGGTTGGGGTACGAGGGGCCCCGCTGGGAGGCGAAGAAGTTGTCGCAGATCACGTTCTCCCGGGCCCAGTGGTAGTAGTTCGGGATGTCCTCCTCGGAGAACTGCGAGTACCCGTAGGTCGGTCCGAACGCTCCGATGGCGAAGCCGTCCATCGTGCCGCCCGCGAAGTTCTTCAGGGCGGCGGCGTGGTCGTGGGGGAGATCGCCGGGGAGCCAGTCCGGACACGGGATCATGGGCACCTCGCGCCCGTACGACAGCCCGACGGTCGTGCCGTTGACGCCGGGGAAGCGGCCGAACAGGTTGTCGAAGGACCGGTTCTCCAGCATCAGGTACACCACGCGCTTGATCGGCCACTGGGTGTCGATGTCCTCGGGCGTGACACCCTGACGCTGGCGCGGCATCGTCACCGCCCCGCCGCTCGGCGTACACGAGGCCACCAGGAGGCCGGTGGCCGCCTGAGCGGAGAGCGCCAGAAACTCACGTCGGTCGATGGGGAGGCCAGGCATCGGTGCCTTATCCTAAGCGAGCCGGTGGCTCTTCGACTGCTTCCCATGTTCCTCGCGGCGGCGCTGGCGTCGGCCGCGTGCACGGCCGACGAGCCGTCCCCGCAGGCCACGCCGCCCCTCGCCGAGGGCCAGGCCCCCGAGGAGGGCACGCCGCCCCCGCTCCCGGGCCGGGAGCTGGTCGGGGAGTGCGTGAACGGATTCACGGACCTGGCCCCGGAGGACCCCGCCCGGGCGGAGGCGCTGCGGGTGCTGGGCCGGGCCACCGGCGTCCCGCCGGGACGGTTCGACGTGGTCGACATGCGGTACTTCGAGGGTCCCGAGTCGCCGCCGTCGGAGCGCGAGTACCTCCTCAACGTGCGCCGGTGGTACGTGAAGGCCACGGTCCGGGGGGGCGAGTCCTTCGCCGGCCGGTTCCTGATCGAGAAGCGGTCGTTCGGGGCCGGGGTGGCCGCGGTGGCGCCCTTCGACACGGCCGGGATCCGCTCGCCGGAATGGGTCGGGTTCCAGCTGGTCGACGGCGGCGTACCCCAGGCCTATCCCGATCTGCCGGGGGAGTGGGCCGGAGAGCCGTACGACTTCGTGACCGGCCGCGACCCCCAGACCCGGGAGAAGGTGTTCGGGTTCCCCGGCCTCCCCATCGAGGTGGCCGGCTGCCTGGAGGGTACCTGACCCTCCCTTGACCCCCGGCCGCCCCCGGGAGTACCGTCTCCAAGTGAATCGAACAGACGTTCGACCCTTCGTCCATCTCCACTGCCGGTCGGCGTTCTCGCTGAAGGACGGGGCCTACCTGCCCGAGGCGCTGGCCGAGCGGGCCGCGGAGCTGGGCATGCCGGCGGTGGGCATGACCGACACCGACAACCTCCTGGGGGCGGTCCGCTTCGTCGACGCGTGCTCGCGGGCCGGGATCAAGCCGATCCTCGGCGCGAGGCTAACGTTGGGGCCGGCGGGACCGGGGCGGGCTGCTCGGACGCCGGTCAAGTCCGCGACCGGTGAGTCGCACGCGGTTAGCGTCAATGTACTCGGGGCCATGTCCGCGGCCCGTGCGCCTCGACGACGCCCGCCCCGGCCACCGCCGGCCTCTCCAGCCTTCGCCCGCGAGCATGTCGTTCTTCTCGCCAGGGATGCGGCGGGGTACGCGAACCTGTGTCGGTTGATCACGTCGGCGCACATGCGTGGGGAGCGGGGGGAGCCGACGCTCCGGCCGGCGGAGGTGATGGGCCGGGCCGGCGGGCTGGTGTGCCTCCTGGGTCCGGAGTCGGCCCCGGGCCGGATGGCGCTGTCGGGCCGCCCGGGCGCCGCCCGGGAGCTGCTCCGGCCGTGGCGGGAGGCGTTCGGGCCGTGGTGCTTCGTCGAGGTCCGGCACCTCCTGGAGCCGGGGAGCGCGGCGGAGATCCGCACGCTCCTGCGGCTGGCCGAAGAGGCCGAGGTCCCGGCCGTGGCCACCAACGCGGTGCGGTACCTGACACCCGAGGATGGGTTCGTGGCCGACGCGCTGGAGTGCATGCGGGAGATCGTTCCGATCGCGGATCGCCACGTCAGCCGGCGGAACGCCGAGGGCTGGCTGAAGCCACCGGAGGCGATGCGGGCGCTGTTCGCCGAACGCCCCGATGTGTGCGACGCCACCGTTCGGATCGCCGAGGCCTGCGAGTTCGACCTCGGCCTGGGACGGGTGCACTTCCCCGACTTCCCCACGCCGGCCGGGCGGAGCGCCACCTCGCTCCTGGCCGAGCGGTGCCACCGGAGCCTCGACGACCGCGGGCTTGCCCGGAGCCGGGAGGTCATCGACCGGCTGGACCGGGAGCTCGACGACATCCGCCGGATGGGGTACTCGGCGTACTTCCTCACCGTGGCCGACATCGTCCGCGAGGTGAAGGCCATGGGGATACGGTGCGCGGCCCGGGGCTCGGCGGCCGGCTCGCTGGTCTGCTACCTCACCGGGATCTCCGAGGTGGACCCGGTCCACCACGGCCTCCTGTTCGAGCGGTTCATCAACCCGCTCCGCGACGAGCTGCCGGACATCGACCTCGATGTGGAGTCGGCCCGGCGCGAGGAGGTCTACGACATGGTCCTCCGCCTCTACGGTGACGACCGGTGCGCCTGCGTGACGATGGTCGATACGTACCGGGCCCGAGCCGCGGTCCGCGAGGTCGGGAAGGCGCTGGGGTACCCCGATGACGAGATCGACCGGGTGGCCAAGGCGTTCCCGCACGTCGGGGCGCACCGGATCCGGGACGCCCTTGAGAGACTGCCCGAGCTCCGCGGGTCGAACATGGCGGCGGGCCAGTTCGAGCTGCTGTTCCGGGTGGCGGAGCGGCTGAACGGGTTCCCCCGGCACCTGGCGCTCCACCCCTCGGGGATCGTGCTGTCGAGGGACGACCTCCTGGACCGGGTGCCGATGGAGCGCTCGTTCCTGGAGCACCGGATGGTCCAGGCCGACAAGGACGACGTCGAGCGGCTGGGCCTGCTCAAGCTCGACGTGCTGGGCGTCCGGATGCTGTCGGCGATGCGCCACGCCACGGACGAGATCGAGCGGACCACCGGCCAGGCCGTCGACCTCGAGCGGATCCCCCGGGACGACCGGGCCACGTTCGAGCTTATCCGAGAGTCGCGGACGATCGGGTGCTTCCAGATCGAGTCACCGGGCCAGCGGGAGCTGCTCCAGAAGTTCCAACCCACCCGGTTCGAGGACCTCATCGTCGACATCTCGCTGTTCCGGCCGGGGCCGGTGAAGTCCGACATGGTCTCGCCGTTCCTGAACCGGAGGCACGGGTGGGAGCGGCCCAGGTACGGGCACCCGATGCTGAAGCCGATCCTCCGGGAGACCCACGGCGTGATCGTGTACCACGAGCAGGTGATGCTGGTCCTCGGCGCATCGGGGTGCTCGCTGGCCGAGGCCGACCGTATCCGCCGCCACCTGGACGACGACGCCGAGATCTTAGACCTCCGCCGTGACTTCCTGTTCAGGGCCACGGCCGCCGGCCTCGGCTCCGACGATGCCGAGACCGTGTGGCGGGAGCTGTCCTCGTTCGCCTCGTTCGGGTTCTGCAAGGCTCACGCGGCGGCCTTCGCCGTGCCCACGTACCAGTCGGCGTGGCTGAAGGCCAACCACCCGGCGGCGTTCCTGGCCGGGGTGCTCACCCACGAGCCGGGGATGTACCCCCGGCGGCTGATCGTCCAGGACGCCCGCGAGCACGGCATCCCCATCCTCCCCCTCGACGCCAACCACAGCCAGATGGCGTACACCGTCGAACCCGTCGACTCACTGGTCGGGCCGTCGGCGCGTCTACGTTCCAACGTGCTCGGCCCGGCTCGCGCCGGGCCTGCGCGCGATTCCACCGACGCGCCTCGGTCCCACCAGGAGGCCGCGCTCTCGTTCGAGCGCATCCGCGGACGGGCCGGCGGGGGCCGCGACGGGCGTCGTCGAGGCGCGCGGACTGTGGACATGTATCCGGGGTCTGGGTCGCCGGCCGTGGGCGACTCACCGGCCGTGGATCTGAACGGCGACCGAGCAGCCCGCGCGGCCCCGCCGGCCACTTCGGCGATACCGGCCGCTTCTGACGGCGCGGTGTTCGGGATCCGGATCGGGCTGCAGGACGTGCACGGGATCTCCGACCAGGAGATCGGTTCGATCCTGGCGGCCCGGGCCGAGCGGCCGTTCACCTCGGTCCTGGATTTCATGCGCCGGACCGGGGTGTCCCGCCCCGTCATGGAGGCCATGGCGCACGCGGGCGCGTTCGACGGGCTCGGCGGCGCAGCGGGGCGCGTCACCAGGCGCGACCGTCTGTACGTGGCCATGACCGCGGATCCGCAGCGTGAGGGGGAGCAGCTGGCGCTGGCGATGGACGGGGACGACGGCCCGCCTGGGCTCCGCGAGTACACCGACGCCGAGCGGGTCCGGGCCGAGCTCGAGGTGACCGGCATGGACGTGTCGCGGCACCTGCTGTCGTTCTACGAGCCGGTGCTGGCGGCGATCGGCGTGGTCCGGGCGGGGGAGCTCAGGCGTCGTCGCGGTGACGAGAGGGTCATGGTGGCCGGGGTGAAGGTGTCCTCGCAGACGCCGGCGGTGCGCAGTGGCCAGCGGATCATCTTCCTCACCCTCGACGACGCCACCGGGCCGATCGAGGTCACGGTGTTCGAGCGGGTCCAGGACCGGTGCGCCCGCACGGTCTTCCACGGGTTCCTCCTGGCGGTGTGGGGCCGCCTGCGGCGGACCGGCGTCGGCGGCGTGAGCATCGCGGCCGAGGAGGTGTGGGACCTGGTGGCCCTGAACCAGGCCCTTCGCGAGGGTAGGCTGGCCCGGACCATGGCGGCCGCGGAGGGGTCGGCGGAGCGGTCGCCGCGCAAGCTCTGGCACGCCAGCGGGGGATCGGCGGGATGGTGAGTGGCTCGAGCGAGGATCGTGCTGTCCCCGAGGAGTTGCTCCTCGAGATCCCTCGGCCGCACCCCGACTCCGGCGGACCCCCCCGGCTCTTGGCGATCCGGCCGTTCCTGTGGCTGGTGCTCGGCGAGATGCTGGCGAACGTGGGTCTGTGGGCGTTCTTCGTGGCCTCGGAGGGCGAGGCCGTGTTCCGGTTCGACGCCACCCCGGCCCAGCTGGGGATCCTGATCTCCTCGTACTCGGTGACGTTCGTGGCCGCCTCGCCGGCCCTGGGGCTTGTGGCGGACCGTTGGAGCCCGAAGCGGATGCTGCTGCTGGCGCACTCCAGCGCGTTCGTGTTCCTGTTCCTGGCCTCGCGGGCGCCGTCGCTCCCGTGGCTGTACGGGGCCACGGCCCTGTTCGGCCTGGCCGAGGCAGTGGTGTGGCCGGCCCGGGGGGCGCTGGTGCCGCTGCTGGTCGAGAGGCGCCGGCTGGTTCAGGCGAACGGGATGATGGGGGCGGCCTGGCAGATCCCGCTGGTGATCGGGCCGGCCCTGGCGGCCCTGGCCGTTCGGGTGATCGGCTCCGACGGGCCGTACTACCTGGCCATGGTCGCCGTGGCGCTCTCGCTCCCGCTGTACGCGATGATCCCCGATCGCCGGAAGCCTCGCGCCGAGGAGCGCGAGCGGTTCGTGGCGGATCTCGTGACCGGTTTCCGCGAGGGCCTGCGCACGCCTGTGATACGGGCCGTGATCATCCGGGCAGTGATCGCGTATCTGCTCCTGGGGATGGTCATCACCCTGGAGACCCTGTACATCCGGGAGGTCCTCGGCCGGGGGCAGGACTTCCTCGGGGTGGCCTTCTCGCTGACGGGCGCTGGGGCCGCCTTGGGGTCTCTGGCCCTGGCCGCCCTGAAGCACGGGGTGGGGCGGGAGCACCTCCTGATGGCCGCCGGTCTCACCGGCGGGGGAATCGGCTACCTGCTGTACATCGGGACGTCCTCGGCCACGATCTCGCTGGCGGGCGCGTTCCTGTTCGGTGCCGGGTTCACGTTCTTCTCCTCGCCGGGCCAGGCGCTGATCCAGCGGGTGGCCGTGCACCCCGGGAAGGTCACCTCGGTGTACGCCATGCTCTCGGAGGGCGGACCGCTGGTGGCGGCCCTCCTGGTCGCCGCGCTCGGCGGGCTGATCACGGTCCAGCCGTGGCTCGTCGTATCGGCGACTCTTTTCACGGTCCTGGGCCTGGTCAGCCTCCCCGGCGCCCGGCGGCGCGGCCAGCCATCGGGCGGCGAGTCCGCGGAGCGGGCCCGGTCGTCGTGACGGGCAGGGCAGTCCCCGCCGAGCCGATCCTCCACGTCGACTTGGACGCGTTCTATGCCTCGGTCGAGATCCTCAAGGACCCCTCGCTGGAGGGACGGCCCGTGGTGGTGGGCGGCTCGGGCGCTCGAGGTGTGGTCATGTCGGCCTCGTACGAGGCCCGGCGGTTCGGCGTCTCCTCGGCCATGCCCTCGGCCCGGGCTCGGCGGCTGTGCCCGGACGCGGTCTTCGTGCCCCCGGACTTCGCCTCGTACCAGGCGTACTCCACCCGGCTCCGCGAGGTGCTCCTGTCGTTCACACCCCTGGTCGAGCCCCTGTCCCTCGACGAGGCCTTCCTGGACGTGTCCGGCGCCGCCAGGCTGTTCGGCGCGCCGGCGGAGATCGCCGGGGCAGTTAAGGCCCGGGTCCGCGAGGAGCTGTCGCTCACGTGCTCGGTGGGGGTGGCTCCCAACAAGTTCCTGGCCAAGATGGCCTCGGCGGCGGCCAAGCCCGACGGCGTGGTCGTGGTGACGGCCGGCAGGGTCCTCGACTTCCTCCACCCTCTCCCGGTGCGGGCCCTGTGGGGGGTGGGGGAGCGCACCCACGAGGTCCTGGAGCGCTTGGGGGTCCGGACCGTGGGAGAGCTGGCGGCCGTCCCCGTCCGGGTGCTGGAGCGTACGCTGGGCGAGGCTCACGCCCGTCATCTGGCCGCCCTGGCCGCCGCCCGGGACGAGCGCACGGTGGTCCCGTACGAGGCGCCGAAGCAGGTCAGCCACGAGGAGACCTTCGACCGGGACATCGACGCGGAGGACGACGTGATGCGAGAGCTCCTCCGCCTGTCCTTCCGGGTGGCGGCCCGACTCCGGACCGACGGCTACCGGGCCCGGACCGTAACGCTGAAGGCCCGCCTGGCGAGCTTCGCCACGCTCAACCGGTCGAGGACCGTCCCGGACCCGACCGACGTGGGCGCCGATCTGTACCGGGTGGTGGCCGATCTGTACCGGGCCATCCCCGGGACCCGGCGGCGGATCAGGCTCCTCGGGGTGGCCGCCTCGGGCCTGGCTCCCGCCGGGGCGGACCAACTCGCGCTGGTCCGGGCGGGCCGATGGGGGGACGCGGAGCGGGCCATGGACCGGATCGAGCGGAGGTTCGGCCGGGGGGCCACCCTCCCCGCCACGCTCCTGGGGCCCGAGGGCCGGTGAAAGAACCGCGGACGGTTCCTATAATGCGAAGGGCCCCCACCGGGGTATGAGAGGGTCGGGACCATGCCGCTGTCAGAGCACGAGCAGCGAATCCTGGAGGATATCGAGCGCCGGCTCCAGGAGGAGGATCCCCGGTTCGCCCAACAGGTGGCCCGGAGCTCCCTCCACTCCCACGTGGCCAGGCGCCTGCGGTGGGGGGGCGTCCTGTTCCTGACCGGGTTCGTTCTCCTCATCCTCTTCACAGTGTCGGTGTGGCTGGCCATCGCCGGGTTCGGCCTGATGCTCGTGGCGGCGCTTTTCGTCTACAACGAGCTCCGCCGGATCAGCGGCGATCAGGCCCGTGCCCTGGGGACCTCGGGCCGGTTCTCGGTGCCCGGCCTCCTGGCTCGCTGGAGCCAACGGTTCCGGGGCGAGCCGCCGCCCAGCGACTGACTTCGCGCGGGTTCACGCGATATCGCGTCGCTCCTACCAGCAGTGTTGCCTCCGGGCCACGCTTTGGTCTACAAACCTTGCGTTCTTCCCCCGGGGCGCGACGGAGTGCCGGCCGCGTCCACGTTTGGTCGAGCTCGGGGAACGGAGGCGTAGTGGACGCGTTCACGTCGCATCAGGCGTCGCGGTTGACCGGGTGCACGCCGCGGCAGCTGCGGTACTGGGACCAGATCGAGTTGGTCTCGCCGTCGATCCAGCGGACAGGCGGCAGGTCCGGCGTCCCCCGCCTCTACTCCTTCCGAGATCTGGTGGCCCTCAGGGTGGTCCGGTCGCTCCTCGACGGCGGGATGTCGCTCCAGCGCGTCCGACGAGCGTTCGAGTACCTACGCCAGAACGCCGACCTAGAGGGGCACCTCTCCGAGGTCAAGCTGATCACCGACGGGGTCAGCATCTTCAAGGTGGCCCGGCGCAGGGGAGAGGTCGTGGACGCCCTCCGACAGGGGCAGATGGCCTTCTTCGTGGCCATCGACCAGATCGCCCTGGCCGTCGATGAGGAGGTTACTATCTTCCGGCGCGACCGGGACCAGTTCGTCCGGGCCCTGCGCGACGCAGCCCGGCACGTCCGGGACGAGGCCCAGGGCTAGCGAAACGCCCTGCCGGGGGGGCGGAGCGCCCCGGCGACCACCCGGAGCGAGCCCGAGCGCCGCCTGATGTCGCGGAGCGCGAGCCGGGCGACCACGACAGCCTCCTGAGCCTGATCCGCGGGGAGATCTCCCGGAGCGTACATCGCTCTCCCGGCGATGGTCACCAGCCGATCGATGTGCTCGCCGGGGAGGCCGAGGGCTCGCTCCAGCCGGACCCGATACTCCCGCGGCGTTTCCCCCGCGCCGCGTCCCAGCCCCACGTCGGCGGCCCCGTACTCGATCAGCCGGAAGGCCGCCATCGCCCTGCGCCTGGGGGTTCGGGCACGCGCCAGCGCGGCCCGGCGGGCCACGGCCTTGGCCGGCGGGGTGAGCAGGACGGCCACGGCTCCGGCGGCCAGGAGGACCATCAGCACCTCCCGGAGCGGGAAGCCACGGTCGGTCTCGGCGTCGGCGCGGCGACGAGGTGGCATCGGCGGCGCCTGCGTGGCGGTCCCGGCGAACCGCTCCCGCAGGCTGGCGTTGAGCCCCGAGGCGGAGGCGTCGGGCGCGCCGCTCCCCGGGCCGCCGAGCCCGGGGGCCAGCCCGGCCGGGACCTCCGTGAGGTAGTCCGCGGTGGGGTTGGTGCGGGTGGGGGTGGGCTCGAAGGCCATCCAGCCGAACTCGGGGAACAGGACCTCGGGCCAGGCGTGCACGTCGCCCGTGGTCACCCGGTAGCGTCCGGCGCGGTCGGGGTCGCCGGCCTGAAACCCCACGGCCACCCGGGCCGGGTAGCCGAGGGCCCGGGCCAGGACCGCCATCGTCCCCGCGAACTGCTCGCAGTAGCCGCGGCGGGACTGCTCCATGAAGAACAGGAGGTCGTCGATGCCGTGGCCCGCCGGGGCTCGTTCGTCGTAGGTGAACCGCCTGAGGTGCTCCTGGATGGCCAGGAGCTTGCGGAACGGCGACTCGGCGTCGGCGGTGAGGTCACCGGCGATGGCGAAGATCCGTGAGGGGGTCTCGATGGGGAGCCCCGTCAACCGGGCCTCCGTGCGGACGTCGCGGGGGTCGAGCCTGTCGAGCTGCTCGGGCGACGGGTCGGGCACGATGGAGGCCACTCGGTATCGGAAGCCCCGGTCTGGCTCGTCGTCGGTGGCCAGGATGCCCGTCGTCGGGTCCCATCGGGTCGTGAGGCCCTCCATGGCCACCTCCACGGCCCGGTACGCGGTGGGGAGCCAGGCCGAGGACAGCTCGCCGATCTCGATCGTCTGCTCGATCCGGATCCCCTCCCGGGGCGGGGCCCCGGCCAGATCGTCGACGGGGAGCTCGACCACGTCGCCGTCCCGGGCGCTCACGTCCGAGGAGGTCCATACGCGCCCGTTGAATCGGTCCAGTGTCACCAGGCGCCAGTACGCGGAGGTGTCCGTCTGGACCGTGAACAGGTCGGCCGGCGGACGCTGAAGCAGGCTCGGGCGTATGTCCACGATCGGGCTGATCGTGACCCCGGCCGCCGGCCGGTTCAGCCGGAGGACGGGCCCCCCCTCGAGCCCGGGGAGCACGCCGGGGACGACCAGGGCCGTGCCGAGGGCGGCCAGCCCCAGCCAGCGCGCCCACCGGGCCCCCTCACCCGTGCCCGATCGACCTCCCAGGGTCGGGCCCCACGAGCGTAGTCGCAGCAGGGCCTCGCCGAACAGGACCGCGAAGGCCACGGCCAGGAACGCCACGACGTACCCGGGCCGGGGCCCCTCGTCGGTGACCACTCCGGCGAACGCCAGCAACGCCGCCGGAGGGAGCAGCGGGAGCACCGCGCTGCGAGACCGGACCGCCAGGGCGTGCGCGGCGGTGGCCGATGCCCACACGGCGATGACGCTCGCCGTCATGAGGGAGGCGAACGGTGCGGCCGGCGCGATCTCGGCCGAGGCCCGTTCGCCCACCCGCTCCATCGCGCCGAGGATGGCCCGGATCGTGTCGTCCGTGGGTAACCCGGCCCAGGTGGTCCGGGGGTACACCAGGACCCCCAGCGCCAGCAGGAGCGCTCCGGCGGAGGCGAGGAGGGACAGACCGAGGTTCCGCCGGGCCAGGAGCGCCGCCACGCCGACCGCCAGGACCCCGGCGGCGGCCAGGCGGACCGCCGGCGACGTGCCGGTGAACACGCGCCCGAACGAGATCCCGGTCACGGCACCCAGGGCGAACAGCGCCGTTAGGAGGACGCGCCGATCCGTCTGGCCGGCCGCTTGTCCCGTAGCTCCCATGTCTCTCGCAATCTCCCCGAGGGGTGGACGAGGAGGACCTCCCACCCCGCCCTTGACAGTGAACCTCTTGCGGCGTGCGCGGCGCGGTCGTCCTCTCGGCTCGCGGGCAGCGGCTGCTCCTGCGGGTCACGCCGATGGATCAGGACGGCCAGCTTGGTGGCGAACCCGCCGGAGAGCCGGCTCAGCGCCGCGATCTCCTCGGGCGGGGGCACATGGGTCACCACCACCAGCGAGGTGGCGGCCGACGCCGCGGACCGGAGCCCCCGGAGGCTCGGCGTGAGCTGCCGAGCCGGTGACGGACGCACCAGGGCCAGCAGCTCCAGGAAGCCGTCCGTGTCGACCAGCCGGGCCGGGGTGTCGGCGAGTGCCAGCCGGAGGGTGAACCCCGCTCGGAGGTGGTGCGCGCCGATCGAGGCGGCCACCGATACGGCCCGTTCGAACGCGTCGGTCCAGTCCCCCAGGGCCGCCGCCCGTGTGTCGAGGAGCATTACGGCGGAGGCACGGCGGACGGCCTCGTCCTGACGGATCATGAGCTCGCCTGTGCGGGCCACGCTGGGCCAGTGGATCTTCCGGAGGTCGTCGCCGGTCTCGTACCCGCGCATCGTGTAGAAGTCGTCGCCGGTGCGGAACAGCTGCCGGGTGGAGGACTCTCCGGCCCCGCCCACCGGCGCCGCCGAGGGAGCGGGGCCGAGGTCCTCGATGGCCGGATAGACGACTAGGTCGTGCCGGTCGCCGAAGTCGATGCGCTGGCGAACCAGATCGAAGGGGTCGGCTACCCACGCCGATAGCGGCCCCACCGCGTAGCGGCCCCGGCGGCGCGGAGAGAGGTGGTACGAGACCGTGTGTCCGGCCCCCGGCCGGATCTCGCCGGTCACCGCCCTGGCCGGCGTCCCCAGGCTGGACGGCAGCCGGTCCTCGAGCAGTAGGAGCGAGGTCCGGCGTCGGCCCCTGTTCCGTAGATCGAGGTCCACGCGGACCTTGGTCCCGGGGAAGACCCGGCGGGAGGAGAGCCTCCGGGTGGCCCCGAGATCGTGCCTGGCGGCCCGGACCAGGAGGTACGAGAGCGGGATCAGTGCCAGCAGTCCGACCGCGATCAAGTGGAGGTCCGGAGCGCCGAGCGCTCGTGAGGTCAGCCACAGGACGACACCTCCGGTGATGACGGCCCAGGCCCTGGTGGTCAGCACGAGGCTATCCGGTCACCGGAACCGGCACCTCGTCGAGGGTGTCGGCCAGGATCGTCTCGGCGTTCCGACCGCTCATGGCGGCATCGGCCGAGACGATCAGCCGGTGGGCCAGGACCGGGATCGCCAGAGCCTTGATGTCATCGGGGATCGCGTAGTCACGTCCGTCGCTGGCCGCCATGGCCCGGGTGGCCCGCAGGAGCATGATCGATGCGCGGGGACTGGCCCCCAGGTACACGTCCGGGTGCCGCCGGGTGGCCTCGGCGAGGTCGACGATGTACCGGCGGAGCGACTCGGCCACGAACACCTCCCGGGCCGTGGCGATCATCCGGGCTGCTCCCGAGGCGTCGTTCACCGGGCCGATGTCCTCCAGCGTCGAATGGCTTCCGTGCGTGGCCAGGATCTCGACCTCGGCCTCGGCCTCCGGATAGCCGATCGCCACGCGCATGATGAACCGATCGAGCTGAGCCTCAGGCAGCGGATAGGTGCCCTCGTGCTCGATCGGGTTCTGCGTGGCCACGACCATGAACGGCACGCCGAGCTGGTAGCTGACCGCGTCCACCGTGACCTGCCGCTCCTCCATCGACTCCAGGAGGGCGGACTGGGTCTTCGGGCTGGCCCGGTTGATCTCGTCCCCGAGGACGATGTTGGCGAAGATCGCTCCCGGCTTGAACTCGAAGTCCCCACGCTCCTGGTTGTACACGTTCACCCCGGTGATATCCGTGGGCAGGAGGTCGGGGGTGAACTGGATCCGCCGGAACGAGCAGTCGAACGAGCGGGCCATGGCCTTGGCCAGCATGGTCTTGCCCACGCCGGGGACGTCCTCGATCAGGAGATGGCCCTCGGCCACCAGGGCCACCAGGGCCAGCCGGATCTCGTGGCTCTTTCCCTGGATGACTCGCTCGATGTTGCCGTGGATGTCGGCGAACTGCCGCTGGAACCAGCTCCAATCCGGTTGTTCTTCGGCCACGTCCTCTCCCGGATGAGGGCCCGGCGGGCCCGCCACTCAATCTTACGGCCCGGGGGAGCGGATGGTTCTGACCGGTATGACTCCCGTGGCCGCCGGCGGGTAGAGGAGAGGGGAAGGCGGCGCGGCCGGCGTCCTTCATCCCTGAGACGCCCCGCGCGGCCCCACGTCATGGGCGTCCGTCATCCTTGAGGCGCCGACGCTTTTGACGCCGCCTTCCCCATCGA
>Ga0256867_10000065_pt1 | contig 35993 bp, 37 predicted proteins | sample RVTome_15_FD_185939 | JGI IMG/M metagenome (GOLD analysis project Ga0256867, IMG submission 185939) | Soil microbial communities from uranium-contaminated site in the Upper Colorado River Basin, Wyoming, United States - RVT150D86 (HiSeq) ... | reverse complement strand
AAGCGACGACCCAAATGTTACCCACTGCTCACTACACTACGTGCGAACGCCAGAGCCAAGATACAAAGGTATGGCCATCCCAAGAAGGTTAAGTAAGTGCCATTCGGGTCAGAGTCGAATTTCTGCGCAGGAAGCGGCAAGCATGACCAGAAATTCGACTCTGACCCCGTTTTTCGGAAGTCCGCGCTATGATCTCCCCGGGACACTTAACCGACAGGAGGATGACGTGCCGTTCTACGAGCTGAAGGACCTCGAAAAGAGAAAGTCACGCGTCAACGACAAGGTGGAATCCGGCGCCGTGCCGGGCGAATTCATGAAGTTCGGCATAGTGACCAAGCCGGAAGGCGAGGGGCCGCCGCTGCACGAGCATCCGAACGAGGAGCAGTTCAGCCTCGTCATATCGGGCCAGATGCACTTCGTGCTCGGCGACGAGGACCGCGTGGTCGGCCCCGGCACCCTCGTCCACATCCCCAGGAACACGCGTCACCGCTCGCGGCCGGTCAACGGCCCTGCGACGTTCATTACCATCAAGAGCCCCTGCGGCAGCGGAGAGCTCGACCAGGACTACCACCTGCGGCCGGAAGCGAAGGAGATCGAGAAGCTCTATCCGGGAACGAAGTGACGCGTTTGGCGGCCCGAATGAGGCGCCGCAGACAACGCGTCTCCAATGCGGCATCTCCGATCAAGGGTCGAAGATACTGTTCATCCTTTAGAGGACTCCGGCAAGCCCCCCATCCACGTTGATGCAGCAGCCCGTGACGTAGCTCGCGGCGTCCGAGGCGAGAAACGCGATGACGTTTGCGATCTCCTCCGACTCGCCCATCCGTCCAAGCGGGATGGTCTTGCCGGTTTTCGCGTAGTGCTCCTCCACGGTGAGCTTGTTGCGCGCGGCGGCGCGCTCCTGCTGCTTTGACTTGATCTTCCCGACGGCCACGGCATTCACCAGGATGTTGTGGGGCGCCAGCTCCTTCGACAGCGCTTTCGTGAGCGCCAGGCCCGCGGCGCGGGAGATCGTGGTGGGAAACGTTCCCTCGAACGGCGTCTTGGCCGCCACCATGTTGAGGCTGATGATCCGCCCGCCGCCCTGTTTCTTCATGTGGGGTATCGCGGCGCGGGCCGTGCGGATATGCGCAAACACCTTGATATCGATATCGCTCTGCCAGGCCTTGTCGTCCACGCTGTCAAACGGCGACTGCCCGGTGCCGCCCGCATTGTTGATCACGGCGTCGATGCGGCCGAAGCGCTTGACGGTTTCCTCGATGAAGCGCTCGGCATCGCCCGGCTTGGCCGCATCGGCCACCACGGCAAGCACGTCGGCGCCGGATTTCCGCAGCTCGTCCGCGAACGCATTGAGAATCTCCGGGCGCCGCGCGCAAATCGCCAGCTTCGCGCCCTCCGCTGCGAAACGCAGCGCGGTCGCGCGACCAATACCCTCGCTGCCGCCGGTGATGGCGACGACTTTCCCACGCAGTGCCAGGTTCATGTATTCCCTCCGGGATTTCGCGAAAAGGGGGATTCTGACACAGCTCGCCCAGCGCCGTGAAACAACTCGTTACAGTCGTTACAAATGCTTGCCAACCGTTACCGCAATTCACGCGCTGCACGTCTATCCTGATCTCGTCGTAATGGAAGCCGGATTGTCCGGCGAATACAGGAGGACCAAATGAACAGGATCGTTGCAGCAGCGGTTGTTGCGGTGTTTGCGGCAGGTTGTGCTTCATCGGGCGGCTACCCATCGCGTACCTACTACGAACGCGACTACCCGCGCCACGTCAGCACCTATCCCGCGGGTTCGTACTCGAGCCGCCCGGCCCCGAGCATGGATCCACGTCTTGGCCAGGCGGCCGGCGCGGTCGCGGGCGGGCTCCTTGGCGCGCAGGTCGGCAAAGGCAATGGGCGTGTCGCGGCCTCCGCAGTCGGCGCGGCAGCGGGCGCCTACGCCGGCGGGAAGATGACCGACCCGTGCCAGCCTGACCTCAACATGGGCCATGTGATCGGTAGCGTCGCGGGCGGGTTGCTCGGCGCGCAGGTCGGTAGAGGCAGCGGTCAGGTCGCCGCGGCCGGCATCGGTGCTGCGACCGGCGCCGTGATCGGCGGCAACATGGGCTCGACCGGGTCGAGCTGCCGCTAATTCTGGGCCAAGCGGGGCGCGCTTCCTCCTGTCCGTTGCCGATCCCTCCCCTTCCGGCAACAATGCGCGCCCCGCTTCTTTTCTTGAGGGATTAAGGATGAGGGATGAGGGATGAGGCTTTGATCCTTTCCCCACTGCATCGTTGGTCGTTATAGGTTCACTCTGCTGTCTCGGCGGTCTCGGCGGTTCAGTCTCTACGGCTGCTTGCCTTGGCAGTCTTGGCGTCATGGCGGTTCAATAAACGATTCTCCTCGCGGCTTGGCGGTTCGGGATTTCGGGGTTGCCGACTCTGCTAAACTCGCTCGGTGATCATCGCAATTCCCGACGACTACCACGGCGTCGTCTTCCAACTTTCGTGTTTCTCCAGACTGTCCGGTCATGACGTGCGCGTGCTTCGCGACGCCGCGCCTCCTGCCGGGAAACTTGTGGAAAGCCTGCGCGAGGCCGATGTCATCGTTCCGATCCGGGAACGCACGCGCTTCACCCGGGACATCATCGCTTCGCTGCCCAATCTGAAGCTCTTCAGCCAGACCGGGCGCAGCACCCGTCATATCGATGTCGCCGAGTGCACGGAACGCGGCGTCGCCGTTGCCGCGGGCACCCACGCCTCGCCCCATACCGTCGCGGAGCACACCTGGGCACTCATCCTCTCGGCGCTTCGCCACACAGCCGAGGATGCCGCTTTGATGAAACGCGGCGAATGGCGCGGAACCTTCAGCATGGCGCTGCACGGCAAGACGCTCGGCGTCTTCGGCCTCGGCATGATCGGCAAGCTCGTCGCGCTGCCGGCACGCGCGTTCGGAATGCGCGTCCTCGTCTACGGGCGGGAATCGTCCTTCACCGCAGCGCGCGAAGCCGGCTACGAAGTCGCAGCCAGCAAGGCGGATTTCTTCGCGAGCAGCGATGTGCTGTGCGTAATGGTGCGCCTCACCCCCGGAACGCGCGGCATCGTGACAGCGAACGATCTCGCCCGTATGAAGCCCACCGCGCTTTTTGTCAACACGGCGCGCGCGGAGCTCGTGGCGCCAGGCGCGCTCGCGGATGCCCTCAGGAGTGGCCGGCCGGGATTCGCCGCGACGGACGTCTACGAGAATGAACCCGTGCTGCGCGGAGACCATCCATTGCTGAAACTGGGAAACGCGCTGTGCACGCCGCATACCGCCTGGCTCGAGCGCGAGACATACGAGCTCTATTTCGGCGAGGCCTTCGACAATGCTCTGGCGTTTATATCCGGGAAGCCGGTGAATATCGTCAATCCCGAGGCATTGGCCGCCCACAAAGCGTGATCGGTATGTAGTGCATGGTTTTCCTCGCTCTTACCTCCCCCCGCACGGGGAGAGGGAACCGTAGTAGTCCACTCACGACTCATGAATTTGAGAGTTTGAAATGAAAACCCTATTTGACCAGGAGCTCCTGGAAGCGATGGAGCAGCTGTGCGACGAGACGGCGGAGGCGATGCGGCTTGCCAAGGCGAGCCCGGACCTCGACGATCTTGCCGCCTGTCTCGCGGTGGCCCTTTTGAAGCTGGGGCTCGCGACCGGCTTCGTCGAGCAGCGCCATCCTGGCTTTGCAAGAGACGTCGAGGAAAAGCGCCAGAAAGTCATCGCAGCGCTCACCGAAGGTCAGAAACATTGACGGCGTGAATCGTGAATGGTGAATGGTGAATGGAGAACGATTAACACGCCACTACGTCTCGTTTCCCGGCGAATGACAGATGAAGCAGCTGATCTTCTGGGAGCAGCCTTTGCGCGTGGCCGGACCTGGCTCGGCCGCGAACGCCGTCGCCCGGATCCAGGCGCAGCTTGCGAGTGGCCGATTCAGCACCCAAGATCGGCTGACCGGCTCGCTGCGGGGCCCGCGGCTCCGCGTCTGGAAGGCCAGCGTGCTCGGACGCGCCGGCGACGTGGTGGAGTTCGACGGGGAAGTGCGTGCCGCGGACAAAGGCACCGTCATCGAAGGCACAGTGCGATATCAGGCGGCGACAAAGATCCAGTTCGCCGGCTTGTCGGCCATCGGAATCTCGTTATTGGGTGTGGGCCTGGTGCAGAAACTCTCGGGAAGCCCGGCCGGGCCCGAATTGCTTGGCCTCGGCCTTTTCATAACGGCCGTGACGGCGCTCTGGATCGGATCGAGCGCGGGGATGCGCCATGTTCAGGTGCAGTTTCTCGAAGTTCGATTTCGCGAGATTGTCGCCCGCTGAAGCTGACCCCGTGATGGGTGACGGGTGACGGGTGCTATGTAACGGCTTAGCAAGGTTCCTCGTTGACCGATGGGTGGCAAGAGATAGCTCACAATGAATACAGTGCGGATTGATCGGCGATTCCACGGACCGCCCGCCTCGGGCAATGGCGGTTATGTCAGCGGGCGCCTTGCCGCGTTCATCGGCAGCCCCGCTATCGTGCGATTGCTCGTTCCACCTCCGCTCGAGACGCCGATGGACGTTCGCCCGATAGATGGCGGAGTCGACCTGCTGCATGGCAACGTCCGGGTTGCCACCGCGCGGCAGGCGGTGGCCCCCGAAGACGTGCCGAGCCCTCCCGGTTACGCCGAGGCCGAGGCTGCCGCACACGCCTATCGCGGCTTCCGATGGCATCCTTTTCCCACCTGCTTCGTGTGCGGACCTGCGCGAGAGCCGGGTGACGGGCTACGGATCTTTGCCGGACGGGTTCCCGGAGCCCATCTCGTCGCAGCGCCCTGGATTCCTCATGCGTCACTCGGTACGCGTGGCGTCGTGAGCCCGGAATTCGTCTGGGCCGCGCTGGACTGCCCGGGTGCTTTCTCGTTCGATTCCTCCGAGGGCACTGCACTGCTGCTTGGCGAGATTGCGGCAACCCTGATCCGCCCCGTGCGAACCGGCATCCGGCATATCGCACTCGGATGGGAGATCGACCGGAATGGCCGCCGGCATTACACCGGGACTGCGATTGTCACGGAATCGGGAGAGTGCGTGGCACTGGCGCGCAGCACGTGGTTCGAGGTCCCCGCCGTCTCGTGAATCGTGAAACGTGAAACGTGAAACGCAGTCGGCTCCCCTCGGCGTCTCGGCGGTTCAATTGTTGCTATCGGCGTGCATCGGCGTTCATCGGCGGTCTATTGCCATCACGGTTTACGTGCCGCTTCGCGAAGGCCAATGAAGCTGTGATCGCAGAAGCCGGGCTCGGACACGTCGCGAATGCGCTCGTAGACCGCATCGGGGTCGAACAGCACGCCCGGATTGAAATGCCGGGACTGCATCGCGCCGTAGGTGAAGCACGTGCCCGTGCGCGCATCCCGTTCGAGACACGCATAGACGGTGGTCAGCAGGTACATCCCGTTGATGTCGTCGACGTAATGCAGGTACTTGGCCGATCTCATGATGCGCACCTCGCGCGCGCCGGCAACGCGCGTCGTGATCTGCCGCGCACGATCATCGTCGATGCGCTGAAAGTGCGTCAGCGTGTCCGAGCGCCCCTCGACCATGATCCGGTCGCCGGTGGCCTTGTCGATGTCATAGGCCTTGTAGAAGGCGCAGTGCACCAGCCGGGCCTGCACGAGGTTGTCATACGAGGTCGTCTGCGCCGAGGCCGCGGTTGCGACCACCATCGTGGCGAGAATAATGAGTCGTGACACGACGCTTCCTTTCAGCGACGAAGTCTGCATGCTTCGGCACATTCTGTCCATGCACCTTGACACCGCCCTGCGGGCTGGCTAGTCTCGGCGCTCATTCAAGGGCTTAGCATCAGTTCGCGAGGTCATCTCCGTCACGGCGCGACGCCCAAAAATGGAAGGCATCGCGAATGGGCAACGAGATTGGCCAATCAGGCAGGAATGTCGTACCACCTCACCCCTTACTTCTCATTCCAGACTTCCCGGTACATCCCGGCCAGCACTCTCGACTTTGAGCAATCGACATGGCAATGACGGCTGTTGAAAAAGTGCTCGCCCGGGCAAGCGGCAGGGCCACGGTGAAGCCGGGCGAGGTCCTCTACCCCGTGCCGGACTTCATCATGATCCACGACGGGGTTGTGATGGGCGCCAAGCGCGAGCTCGACGCCCTGGGCATCAACCGCCTCGCGGCCCCGGACAAGGTCGTCATGGTGACCGATCACGACGTGATCTACGGCAGCGCGCGCGCCGCCGAGCGCGGAGACTTCAACCGCAGGGCGGCGCGGCACTGGGGCGTGCAGAATTTCTTCGACGTGGGGCGCGGCGGACACGGCCACATCTTCCCGATGGAAACCGGCATGCTCCTGCCCGGCATGTTCTACTTCGACAACGACCGCCATGCGACCAACGCGGGAGCAATCGGCGCGTTCGGATTCCGCGTCGGCGCCGAAATCTCGCGCGTGCTGGCGACCGGCACCAACTGGGTCATGGTACCCAAGTCTGTCCGCCTGAGAGTAAGCGGCAACCTGAAGCCGGGCGTGCATGCGCGCGACGTGGGCTTTCACCTTGCCACCCGCATCGCCAACGGGTCATTGAAAATCGATCTCGATTACCGCGTCCTGGAGTTCGCCGGTGACATCGGCCAGTTCGACCTTGCCGCGCGCGCCGCGCTTTGCTCGAGCCCGACCGAGATGCGGGCCTACGGCGTTTTTTTCCCGCCTTCGGAGGAGATCATCGCGCTCGCCACGGCGCGCGCGCGGCATCCTTTCACGCCCGTCTATCCCGACGTCGACGCAAGCTACGAGGCGGATCTCGTGCTCGAGGTCGGCGCGCTGGAGCCGCAGATCGCGCTGCCGGGCGGCGTGGAAAAGGCGGTGGACCTCGCCCAGGTTGCCGGCACTCCGGTGAGTCACGCCTTCATCGGGTCCTGCGGTTCGTCGATGTACGAGGACCTTGTGACGGCAGCGAGTGTTCTCAGCGGCCGGCGCATTCACCCCGGCGTGCGCCTCTTCATCGCGCCCGGCTCGGAGCGCTCCACCCGGCGCATGATCGGCGACGGCATCATGAAGATCTTCGTCGAGGCCGGCGCGATCCTGCTGCCGGCGGGATGCGGCCCGTGCAACGACGCGGTGATCGGGCCCGTGCACTCGGGCGAGGCCTCGATTTCAACCGCGGCCAACAACAACACGGGGCGCTTCGGAGCGAGGGACGCGAAGCTTTATCTGGGCAGTCCCGCGACGGTGGCGGCGTCGGCGATCTCCGGAAAGATCACGGATCCGCGCAGCCTCGCCGCCTCCCAGGATGTCCTGCGTCTCGCCCGGGAGGCCGCGTGATGGAATTCGACTGGGTGCTCAAGGGCCGCTGCTACAAGCTCGGTCATGACGTCCCGCATGCCGGCGGCGTCATTCCCAACCGCTACATCGTCGCGCGGCAGTTCGACCCTGCAGAGCTCGCCCCGCACCTCTTCGAGGAGTCCGACCCGGGGTTCCACGAGCGCTGCCGCCCCGGCGACATCATCGTCACCGGCCGCAATTTCGGCATGGGACCCAAGATGAATGGCTACATCGCCATGCGCGCGCTGGGGCTCGGGCTGGTGTGCGAATCGATGCCCTTTCTCGCCTACCGCGCGGCGATCGGGGAAGGCCTGCGCGTCCTGACCGACTGTCCCGCGGTCACCGATGTCTGCGAGACCGGCGACGAGCTCGAAGTCGACTTCCGCAACGGGCTCTTCGTCAACCGCACGCGCGGCGTCTCGCGCGAGTACCCGCCGATGCCGGAGGCGCTGATGGAAATCGTCGTGCTCGGCGGAAACGCGGGGTGGCTCAAGCGCTGGTGGCAACAACAACATCCGTGAATTGTGAGTGGACCAAGCGTTTGCAATGAAATGTCGATCGGGTCTGTCCACTCACTACTCACTACTCACCATTCACGCTTTTCCCAATGACAGAGTATCGAAACGCGCTCGGCCAACCCGTGGGGAAGCCGCTTCCCGAATGGAGACCGCCGCCGCGGCCGCCGCGCACGGCCATGGCAGGCCGCTACTGCCGGGTGGAGCCAATCGATCCCGAGCGCCACGCGCGGGAGCTCTACGACGCGAACGCGCTCGACCCGAGCGGTCGCAACTTCACGTACAGCTCTTCGGGCCCGTTCGAGTCGTTCGACGCCTACCGGCGCTGGATGGAGACCTCATGCCTCGGCGACGATCCCCTCTATCACGCGATCGTGGACAACGCGATCGGCAAAGCGACCGGTGTCGCGAGCTATCTCAGGATCGATCCCGGAAACGGCGTGATCGAGGTGGGGCACATCAACTACTCGCCGCTCCTGCAGCGCAAGCGCGCGGCGACCGAGGCGATGTATCTCATGATGAAACGCGCCTTCGAGCTCGGCTACCGGCGCTACGAGTGGAAATGCGACGCGCTCAATGCGCCCTCACGCGCCGCCGCTCAGCGCCTGGGATTCTCGTATGAGGGCGTGTTCCGCCAAGCCGTCGTCTACAGGGGGCGCAGCCGAGATACCGCCTGGTACGCGGCCATAGACAGCGAATGGCCCGAGCTCGAGCGCGCCTTTTTGCGCTGGCTCGATCCGGAGAACTTTGACAGCGGGGGCGGCCAGCGAGTGCGTCTCTCGGAGCTCACTCACCCGATTCTCAAGCAACGCGGCTAAGAGCCATTAACGGAATGAAAAGCGTAGGCACGAAGGACACCAAGGACACGAAGGAAATTAACCATCGTTTCTCCTCTGTGTCCTTTGTGTCCTTTGTGTCCTTTGTGTCTGCGCTTTTGAAATCGCTCCCCGTGCGCCGATGCGGCCTCAGCGATTGCGCGCCGACTCGACGATCGCCCTGACGAGCTTGCCGTACGGAACGCCCGCGAAGCACCCGCTGCGATTCAGCGCGTGGGGATCCAGATCGGGGTTGGGATTCGCCTCGATAAAATAAATTGCGCCTTCCGGGGTGAGCCTGAAGTCGAGCCGCGCATAATCGCGCAGCTTCAACGCCTCGAAGATGCGCCGGCTCACCGTGCGCACCTGGCGCAGCTGCGCGGGCGCGAGCCGCGCGCGGCGGTAATGCGCACCCCAGCGCGCGCGATAGTGCGGATCGTTCTTGAGACGGTACGTTGCGAACTGTGGCGCTGCGCGGTGGCTGCTGCGCACGACGAGCTCGACGGGGGTCAGGACGCGCGGCTCGTTGCCGAGCAGCCCGACGTAGAGATCGTTGCCCGGGATGAACTCCTCGCAGACGGCGGGCTCGCCCAGACGCCTTCGCAGCACGCGAACCCGCGCGCGCAGCTGTTTCTCGTTGCGCACCACGGAATGCTTGTTGACCTCGTCCGAGCCGTCTCCGAAGAGCGGCTTCACGATGAGGGGGAAGCCGAGATCGTGCCCGCGCAGGTCGCGCGGGCCGTCCGCGACGTAGTAGCGCGGCACCGGTACGCCGAACTCCGCCACGATCTGCTTGGACAGCGCCTTGTCGCGCGCGAGCCGCAGCCCGTCCGGCCCCGTGCCCGTGTAGCGCACTTTCAGCACGTCGAGCAGCCCGGTGATCGCGGCGTCGAGCTTGCGATCGCCCTCGACCCACTCGGTCAGGTTGAACACGATCCTCGGACGCAACTGCTGGAGCCACCGTATCGTGTCGATGACTTTCGGCGAGAACGGCACCACCTCGACGCGCTTGTAGTGCCTGCGCAGCGCGCGAAGCACTTTCTCCTCGACATCGTCCGATTCCGGGATGAAACGTCCCGACTCCGAGTACTCGCCCGTCTCCTCGTCCACGAGCAGCGCGACGTCGCATCGCTTTCCAGCCCCGGAATGCATGACGGAATTCTAGCCTGTCCGCAGAAAAGAAGAGGGCGGGGTCTCGCGCCCCGCCCTCTTCTGCGCTTCTTCTGGCACGGCCTCCGTCTCGTCCTCCCTGGACGCGAGCGGGCCGCACCGGCGCTCCCCTTTACACTGGTTGTCGTCTCAGCCGTTCGAGAAAACGGCGCTGCCGGCATGAGCCGGCAGCGCCCGGAAAAACCCGCGCTCCTCCCTTGGCAGCGCGGGTTGCAAATCGAGCGGCCGAACGTTGCCCCCCGCGCGCTGTCTGCGCGGCGACCCGATCGCACGGTGAGAAAGTGGTGCAGCAATGGGACGGCCCTTTCCGGCGGCAAACAGGGCCATGTCGTTCTGATGCATGGTGCCTCCCGGGCGCAACACACAACCGGACACCGCCCGGGCGCAAACACCCCTTGGGCGGGCTCGTTGTTGTTATGGCTCCTCGGAAGGCCGGCGGCGCGGACGCGCCCCCGGGGAAGCTATTCTAGCCCAATCGCGGCCTCTCGCGTCCAGCGCATTCAAGGTCACCGCCGGGGCGTTTGACGCGTTGCGGCAGCGGTTGCCATTCCATACTGTATAACGGCATCCGCCCCGGGTCCTGCCCATGACGCGGCGTGCCGGGACCCATTGACGAGGTTCAGGGCCTGCTGCGGCTGTCATCCGACCCGGAAAAACCCGCGCCGGGCCCGGTGCAGCCGCTCGAAGCCCGTGCGGGTGATGCGAATGAGCTCGCCCACCTGCACGCCGGCCGTGTGATCGCGGGTGATCACGTTCGGCTGCACCACCACCGTCATGTTCTCCTCGAGCGTCATATCGGGGAGCGGCCCCGCCGGGCGGCTCTTCGAGCCGATGATGGGCTGGAAGTAGCCACCGCCGAAGCCATGCATCAGGTCGTCGCAGATGGTGAAGCCGCTTTCCTCGATCACGCCGGTCGCATCGAGAATTTCCTGCATCGTCGTGCCGTGGCGCGACACACGCGTGACCGCGTCGAACGCGGCCTCCGCGGTCGCATGAAGGTCACGGTAAAGCGGCGTCGGCTCGGCACCGATGGTGAACGTGCGCAGGACCTGCCCCGCGTAGTCCCACCAGAAGGCGGACAACTCGCAGAACGCCATGTCGCCCTTGCGGACCTTGCGCGGCGAGTGGTGCTGCGGCGGCACGTAGATATGCGGCTTCGCCATGGAGGTGACGCCGATGTAGTGGATCATCGTCGTCCCGCCATGCCGGATGTAGGCGCTCTCGACGATGGCGCCCAGCTCCCGCTCCGTCAGGCCGGGCCGCGTACCGGCGAGCAGCGCCGCAAGCCCCGCATCGGAGAGGGCGGCCCCGATACGCAGCCAGTCGAGCTCCTCCTTCGACTTGATCATGCGCAAATGGATGTATTCCGCGTCGAGCGCCACCAGCTGGAAGTGTTCCTCGACCTCGCGGTACTTCGACGCCGGAAGCGGCCCGATGACTCCGACGCGCTTCGCGCCCCGGTGCCGCAGCTCGTGAATCATCTTGCGGAGCCCGCGGTGCTCGCCCCAGTGCACGTCCATGTGGCCGCACATCTTCCTGGCAAGCGGATAGTGATTGACCCACTCGACCGACATCCACATCTGCTCGCCCGGGCGGAAGATCACGTAGGCCTCGACGGTCCCGGGCCAGCCCGTGACCCATTGCGGCGCGTTGCCCGCGCGGTGGTCCGTGATCACGAGCAGGTGATCAAGGCCGTTCTTCTCCATCAATGCTGCAAGCGCCCGGTGCCGGCGGGCGTACTCGGCCTCCGAGAAGCGCGGATACTCCTGCCCCATGATCGCCTTGAGCCGAGGCTCAAGCCTTAAAGGCGTTGCCAGTGGCCCGTGACCGGTAACCCGTCTGTGTTTTGCGCGGCGGGATCGGCGTTTATCGGCGTTCATCGGCGGCTTCCTTTCATGCTCCGCTCCTCAAACCAGGGATAGGCGTTCGTCTGGGTCGCCGGTCGCACCGGCTGCGCTGCGCGGACCCACGACGGATTGAGTTGCCCGAGCGAAGTGACCCCCATCAACCCGAGCGCCGTACGGATTTCCACGTCCATCAATTCGAGCATGCGTTTCAGTCCTGCCTCGCCCGCGGCCGCGAGCGCCCATCCGAGCAGCTTGCCGACGCCGACCGCGCGCGCGCCGAGCGCGAGCGCCTTCACGACATCGGTTCCGCGAAGGACGCCCCCATCGAACAGAATTTCGGCCCGGCCGTCTACCGCGCTCACCACCTCCGGCAGGACCTCGATCGTGCCTTGACCATGGTCGAGTTGCCGGCCGCCGTGATTCGAGACGTACACCGCGTCTGCGCCGTGCTCGACGGCAAGGCGCGCATCCTCGGCTGTGGCGATGCCCTTCAGGATGAGCGGTGTGCCCATGCGCTGCTTCATCCAGGTGACGTCTTCCCACTGGAGACCCATCTGATAGGTCGGGTCCCCGAAGCCTTCGCGCACGTTCGCGCGGCTGATGATGTCGCGCTCGCGCCGGCCATAGTAGTTGCGGTCCACGCACACACACAGCGCGCGGTAGCCGGCGGCCTTCGCGCGGTCGAGGATGTCTTCCACCCACTTGCGGTCGGCGCGGACGTAGAGCTGGAAGATGAGCGGCTCGCGGACGGCCTCCGCCGCCGCCTCGAGGCCTGGTTTCGCGGCGGTGCTGATGAAGGCGGTAGTGCCGTGCGCGACCGCGGCGCGCGCCACGTTGCACGCGCCCTCGGGGTGCGCAAATCCGACGAAACCGCCAACCGGCGCCAGAAATACCGGACTGGCGAGCTTCTGGCCGAGCAGCGTTGTCGTGGTGTCGATGCTTCGCACATCCACCAGAACGCGTTGCCGCAACGCAAGGCTGTCGAGCGCCTGCCGGTTGCGGCAAAGCGTGGTCTCCGAGTCGGACCCGCCGGAGAGATGTTCCCAGAGGTCCTGCGGAAGATTGCGTCGTGCCGTGTTCACGATCTCCTGCAGCGACACGAATTTTTCCGCGTCGCGCTCATCGATGCGCGGGTATTTCCGCTCGGCGGGATTGCGCGTGCTGCGTGCCTTTGCCATCTCCATTTTCCTATCCAAGGGCCGGGCCCATGCTAATCGAACCGGTCACGGAGACATCCCCCATTTCTCCATCATCCGCGGATTGTAGCGCTCGCCTGCGCCCGCCCCGATCGCGAAGACCTCGGTCAAGCGCGCAAGGTCGGAGAGCGGCAGCTCGAGCTCCACGGCAGCCGCGTTCAGCTCGAGGTTCTGCGCGTGGTTGGTGCCCGGAATGGGAATGACATGCTCTCCGCGCGCGATGAGCCACGCCAGGGCGACCTGCGCCGCGCTCGCCTTGTTGCGCGCGCCCAAGTCCTCCAGCTCCCTCACCAGCGCCACGTTGCGTGCCAGGTTCTCCGGCTGGAAGCGGGGGTGCCTCCTCCTGCGGTCGTTGGGCGGCAGGTCGTCCACGGCCTTGATGCGCCCCGTGAGGAGCCCGCGCCCGAGCGGCGCGTAGGCCATGAACGAGATGCCGAGCTCCACGCACGCGGGCAGGATCGATCGCTCAACGCCGCGCGCCCACAGCGAATACTCGGTCTGCAGCGCCGCCAGCGGATGCGTCCTGTGCGCGCGCTCGAGCGTCTCGGCCGATGCCTCGCACAGACCCAGCCAGCGCACCTTGCCCTGCTCCACAAGGCGCGCCATCGCGCCGATTGTGTCCTCGATCGGAACGGAAAAATCGACGCGGTGCAGGAAATAGACGTCGATCGTATCGACGCCGAGGCGCTTCAGGCTCGCCTCGCACGCACCCGGAATGTAGTCGGGCCTCCCGTTCACGGCCTTCTTGCCGTCGGGAAGATCAATGTTTCCGAACTTGCTCGCGAGCATGACCTCCCCGCGCCTGCCTTTCAGAGCGCGGCCGAGCAGCGCCTCGTGGCGGGATCCCCAGTAGGAGTCCGACGAATCGAAGAAATTGATGCCGAGATCGAGCGCGCGGGCGATCGTCTCGTTGAACGCCTGCTCGAGCGGCTCGCCGAATCGGACGGGCTGCGCGCCCCTCCCCATCCCGATCGCAGAAACGCGCGGGCCGTTCTTGCCCAGCCGGCGATATATCATCTCAGTGAATGGCGAACGGCGGACGGTGAACGGAAAAACGAGCGCAGCACGCCGACTATGCTCCTTCCCACTTCCTGGCCCCTGTTTCCTCGCTTGACGATGCACGTATCAACTGATTGGTGGAGCCCATCGGCCCTGCAAACGATCGGCTCAAACCTTGAACTCGGCCTCCCGCGCTTCCTTCATGAGGGTGCCCCAAACGTGCTCGCGAAGCTCGGTGAACCGCGGGTGGAGCAGCGTGCTGCGCTCGCGCGGCCGCGGCAGATCGACCTTGATGATCTCATGCACACCGCTGGGACGGCCCTTGAGCACCATCACGCGGTCGCCCATCAGCACCGCCTCGTCGATCGCATGCGTGACGAACAGCATCGTCGTGGGGCGCGATTCCCAGATGCGCAGCATTTCGAACTGCAGGATTTCCCGCGTCTGGGCGTCGACCGCGCCGAAGGGCTCGTCCATCAGAAGCACTCTCGGCTCCACCGCCAGCGCCCGCGCCACCCCGCAGCGCTGCTGCATGCCGCCCGAGATCTGGTAGGGATAATAGTGCTCGAAGCCGGAGAGCCCCACGAGTTTGATGAAGGCGGGGACCTTCTCATCGATTTCCGCCCGCGACGCCCCGGTGAGCTTGAGACCGTATGCCACGTTGTGAAAGACCGTCTTCCACGGAAAGAGCCCGAAGTGCTGAAACACCATGGCGACACCCTCGCGCGGCTGCGTGATGGGCTCGCCCTCCATCATGATCTTTCCCTCGGTCATCGGAATGAGCCCGTCGATGCAGCGCAATAGCGTCGTCTTGCCGCACCCGGAGGGCCCGATGATGGTGAGGACGTCGCGCTCCCCGACCGAAAAATTGACGTCTCGGAAGACCTGCAGGTTGCCGTAGCGCTTGGCGGCCCCCGATACCACGATCCGGGCGCCGCCCGTTCCCGTTGTTTTGACTGTCACTCGGTCGACCTCGCAGTTGTTCAATCCCCGGCGCCGCCATCTTACCGTGAGGCCGGTCAGGAAAGTCCGTCGCCGACAGGCACGTTCTCAGGCTGCAATTCTATCCCGGAAGCCCGGGCCTCCAGCAGGAGCAGCGCCGCGAAGTCCTTGTCCGCATGTCCGTTCCCGATCAGCGCCTGCACCAAATCGCGCGTTGTCGAGGCGAGCGGCATCGGCACGCCGAACCGTCTGCCCGCCGACAGTCCGAGGTCGATGTCCTTGCACAGCAGCTCCGGCGTAAAAGTGACGTGAAAATCGAGATTGACCAGCGCGGGGGTCTTGTAGCGCGTGAACATGCAGCCGAAGATGCTGTTGTTCATGAAATCGAGGAAAGCATGGCGCCGCATGCCCGCCTTCTGCGCGAGCACTGTGATCTCGCAAAGGGACTGTATGACCACGCTGAGATACACGTTGTGACAGATCTTGGCGATGCGCGCGAGCTCCCCCTCGCCGACGTAGCTCGATCCCCGGCCCATGAGGTCGAGGTAGGGGCGGGCGGCGGCGTAGCCGGCCTCGGACCCCGACACGACGAACATCAGCTTTCCTGCCTTTACCACCTTGTCGTTACCCGACACCGGGGCGGCGAGGAATTTGGCTCCGAGCTTTTCCAGCTTCTCCCGGATTTCGGCCGACTCCTCGAGGGAGATCGAAGTGCTGTCGACGATGACGCCGGGCGCCTTTCCCCTGGAGGTAACACCGCTCGGGCCGAAGAGCACCTCCTTCACGTCCTTGCCCGCCGCGACCATCGTGAAGAGAACGTCGCATGCAGCGAGATCGGTCAGCGAGCCCGCGATCTTCGCACCGCTCTTTGCGAGCGGCTCGGCTTTTTCCCGCGTGCGGTTCCACACCGTGATATCGCATCCGGCCTTTGCGAGCCGCTCCGCCATCGCATATCCCATCCGCCCGATGCCGATCCAGCCCAGACGGTGCGCCTTCACATTTTCCGTTGCCATTCAGCATTTCTCCGTTAGCTATTCATCGAGCGACATCCCACAAGGATGAAGGCGGAAGGATGACCTGGCTTACATCGTTTGCCACAGCAAACGGGTCTTTTCATCCTTCATCCCTCATCCTTCATCCTTAGCGTTCGACGGGAACGCCGACGAGGTTGCCCCATTCCGTCCACGACCCGTCGTAGATCTTCACGTTCTTCATGCCGAGGAGCTGCGTCAGGGCAAAATAGAGCACGGTCGCGCGATGGCTCATGCGGCAGTACGCAATGATGTCGCGATCCGTTGCCGTGCCGCGCGCCTCGAAGAAATCTTTCAGCTCCGGAATCGGCTTGAAGGCCTTGTTGCCGTCAAGGAGGTCCTCGAAGTAGAGATGCTTCGCGCCCGGAATGCGGCCGTATCGGACCGCTCCCACGTCGGGGCCGCCCGGACCTCCAACGCGCTCGCCGCTGTACTCTTCGGGCGAGCGGCCATCGAGGAGCAGCGTCGCGGCCCTGCGCAGGGCCGCGAGGACCTTGTCGCGATGAATGCGCATGCGCTCGACGCGCTTCACCGGCGTATACGTCACCGGCGGCGCAGGCGGCGGCACCTCGGTCGCGAGCGCCCGGCCCTCTGCCGCCCAGCGATAGCGCGCACCGTCGAGCATTTTCACGTTCCGGTGCCCGCAATAGCGGAACGTCCACCAGGCGTAGAAGCCGAACTGCACGCCCTCGCCGTAGAAAACGACTGTCGTGTCGTTGCCGATTCCGGCGGCGCCGCAACGCCGCGCAAATTCCTCCGGCGCCGGAAAATCGCGCTGGGTCGCCTCCCACAGCATGTCCTTCCAATCCCAGCACACCGCACCCGGGACATGGCCCGCCTTGTAGGCCTGCCTATCTTCCTGCCCCATGCCGGCGATCTCGATCAACTTGACGCGCGGATCGTTGCGCCTTCGGTGCAGCCACGCCGGATCGACCAGCGCGCTCGACTTGCCTGTTGCCATTTCAGCCCTCCTCCTTGCCCGGGATTCGCGTTACGCCTGCAGCGCCTGGGTCCAGTCGCGCGTCTCGATCAACATCTTCACCTCGCGCAGGAATGCCGCCGCGTAAGCGCCGTCGACCGCGCGGTGGTCAAACGTCTGCGCAAGCATGCCGACCGGCCGGATCGCGATCTCCTCGCTGCCCGCAGACTCCACCACGACGGGCCTTTTCCGGATACTGTCGGTCGAGAGGATCGCCACCTGCGGCTGATTGATGATGGGCGCCGTGATCACCGTGCCGAAAGCGCCGTTGTTGGTGATGGTGTAAGTGCCTTCCGTCAGATCGTCGGGTCTCAGCCGGTTCGCGCGCGCGCGCTGAACAAGCTCGTTCACGTCGCGCGCGATCTGCGGCAGCGACTTTGCCGGCACGTCCTTCAGCACCGGCACTACGAGTCCCTCGAAGTTGAGGTCGACCGCGATGCCGACGTTGATGCGCCGGTGCACTTCCAGGTGGTCGCCCGCGAAGCTCGCATTGAGCCGCGGAAACTTGCCCAGCGCGATCGACACCGCGCGCACGATGAACGGAAGGTACGTAAGCGCGAAACCCTCGCGCTTTCTCCAGCTCTCGCCTTCTGCACGGCGCGCCTCCTCGACCCTGTGGAAGTCGGCCTCGACCACCTGCAGCACGTGGGGCACCGCGCTCCAGGACCTGGCCATGTGCTCCGCCGTTCGCCGGCGCATATTGTTGAGGGGCAGCGTTTCCACGTCCGTCTTCAACGGCGCCGGCGATGCGGCTGCCTCGCTTGCCGCGGCCGGCCGTGCGGCGCCGCGTTCCGAAAGATGGGCCAGCACGTCCTCGCGCGTGACGCGCCCGTCGCGTCCCGTGCCGCTGATGGCGCCCGCCTCGAGGCCATGCTCCGCGATCAACCTTCTCACGACCGGGGACAGCCTGTGCTGAGCCGTGGGCCTGTCCCCATCCCGACCGGATCCGCTGGAATCGCTCGAACGACTCCTGGCAGGGCGACCAAGCGTGGCTGCTGCCGCCGGGATAACCGGCGCCGCGGTCGAGGGCGATGAGGCATCCCGGGCCGGTCGCGGCGCCGGTCCGCTTTCGCGGATCACGGCGAGCGTTGCGCCGACCTTGGCCGTTACGCCCTCCGCGACCAGAATCTCGGCGAGCACACCCGAGGCCGGCGCCGGGATCTCGGTGCTGACCTTGTCCGTCTCGACATCAAAAAGCGGCTCGTCGGCCTTGACCGCGTCGCCGGCTTTCTTGTACCAGCGCGTAACGGTGCCTTCGGCGACCGTCTCTCCGAGCTGCGGCATCACCACATCCATCAACTGCTCCCGAAACCTATTCACCGCCAGGACGCCAAGACAAGCAGGAACAGAACATTTCAACCGCGGAGACGCGGAGAGAAGCAAGATCCATAAAATCTGCTCGCTCTGCGAATCTCTCCGTATCTCCGCGGTTCAATTTGGTGCTTGATCTTGTATGTCTCGGCGCTCGTGGCGTCTTGGCGGTTCAATCAATCTTCTCGCGGATCTCGCGCACGATGCGCGCCACCGAGGGAATGGTGTTGTCCTCGAGCTGGTCGGCCGAAGGCAGCGGCACGTGCGGAGTCGTGATGCGCACGATGGGACCGTCAAGGTCCCAGAAGCATTCGTCGGCTACGATCGAGGCAATCTCGGCGCCCCAGCCGCAGAGCCGAGGGTTTTCCTCCACCGTGACGAGGCGTCCGGTCTTCGCGACTTCCGACAGGATCGTCCGCGTGTCGAGCGGAACCAGCGATCGAACATCGACCACCGTGCAGGAGATGCCATGCTCTTTCTCGAGCATCTCGGCTGCCTCGAGCGCGCGGTGCACCATCAGGGCCAGCGCGACGATCGTGCAATCCTTTCCCGTCCGCAGCACCTTCGCCTTGCCGAGCTCGTCGACGTGCTCGCCGTCCGGCACCTCGCCCTTGGTCGCATAGAGCGACTTCTGCTCGAACACGATGACCGGATCCGGATCGCGCACCGCGGCGGCGATGAGGCCCTTAACGTCGGCCGGGGTGGCCGGAGCAACCACCTTGAGTCCCGGGACCGCCATCGCCCAGTTCTCCACCGCTTGCGAGTGCTGGGCGCCAAAACGCGAGCCCGCGCCGTTGGCAGTGCGAATGACAAGCGGCAGCTGCAGCTGCCCGTTGGTCATGTAGCGCGCCTTGGCGATCTCGTTCGCCACCATGTCCCAGCACACCGCGAGGAAATCCGAGAACATGATCTCGGCAATCGGCCGCAGCCCCGTCATCGCCGCGCCCATCGCGGCGCCTACGATCGCCTGCTCCGAAATCGGGCAGTCGCGCACGCGCCGCGGGCCGAACTTCTCGAGGAGCCCGACGGTCGCCTTGAAAACGCCGCCGGCCGCGGCCACATCCTCGCCAAAAAAAAGCACGCGCTCGTCGCGCTCCATCTCCTGTGCGATGCCCGCGGCGACCGCCTCGCGGTAGGTCAATTCCGCCATGCTGCGCCCCCGTCCGCCCAGAGGTCCTTCTCGATGAGATCGAGCGCCGGCGGGGGCGAGGCCTTCGCCTCGGCGGTCGCCTGGTTGACCTTGCGCATGGCGTGCGATTCGATGTCCGCGAGCGTGCCCTCCGTGACCCCCAGCTTGAGCAATCGCTCCCGATAAAGCTTCAGCGGATCGCGCTCGAGCCATTTCTCGAGCTCTCCTTCGGGGCGGTACTTGGCCGGATCGGCGCGCGAGTGCCCGCTGTGACGGTACGTCCTGGCCTCGATGAGCGCGGGACCTCCGCCCTTGCGCGCGCGGCCCATGTACTTGAGCGCCGTGAGGTACATCTCGTCCGCGTCGTTGCCGTCGACGAGGACCGGCTCCATGCCATAGGCCGCTGCGCGGTCGGCTGCGGGATGCTCGACGGCGGTCACCGCTCCGATCGGCGTGTACTCCATGTAGAAGTTGTTCTCGCAAACGAAAATCACCGGCAGCTTCCACACCGCCGCGAAGTTGAGCGCCTCGTGAAACGCCCCTATGTTGGTCGTGCCGTCGCCGAAGAAGCACACGGAGACCTGCTCCGTGCCGCGGTACTGGGCGCTCAGCGCCGCACCCGCCGCCACCGGAAGATGCGCTCCGATGATGGCGTAAGAGCCCATCACGCCGCGCTCGACGTCGGTCAGGTGCATCGATCCCCCTTTGCCGGCCAGCAGCCCGCAGCTCCTGCCCATGAGCTCGCCGAGGACCCCCGTCATCGAAGCGCCGCGCGCGAGCGTGTGCGCGTGGCCGCGGTAGGTGCAGAAGGTCCAGTCGTCCGGCCGCATCGCGATGCCGAACGCGGCTGCGATCGCCTCCTGTCCGAGCGAGAGGTGGCTCGTGCCCTTGACGAGATTCTGGAGGAAGAGATCGTAGGCGCGCTTCTCGCAATAGCGCAGCTCCACCTGCAGGCGGTAGAGCTCGAGCCGCGTCTCCCGCCCGATCTCGTCCGCCGCCGCCGCCACTTTTTTGCGTTTTACTGTCGTCTTCAAACGTCAACCTCCAAAAGCTTTGACACTAAGGACACGAAGGACACAAAGGACACAAAGGAAAAGACAATAACCGGACCTTACCCACATGAAGAGCAACCTTCGTGTCCTTTGTGTCCTTTGTGTCTGCGCTTTGAATCAATACTTGTTCGCGATCGGAAGCTCCTGCGCCGGGAAAAGCGTGATCACCTTCGCGCCATCCGGCGTGAGCACCACCTCCTCCTCGATCCGCGCAGCCGAGACGCCGTCCTTCGCCGGGCAGAAGGTCTCGACCGCGAACACCATGCCCGCCTTGAGCTCGTAGGGGTCCTTGAACGAGTTCAGGCGCGAGATGAGGGGGCGCTCGTGGAGGCCCAGGCCAAGGCCGTGGCAGAAGTTGAGGCCGAACGCGGCCATCTCGCTCTCGAAACCGATTTCCTGCGCCTTTGGAAAGGCCTGTGCCACGCGCTCCGTCGAGATCCCGGGCTTCAGCAGGTCGATGGCGCCGTCCATCCACTCGCGGGCCTTGCGATAGGCGTCGTGCTGCGCCGGCGTTGCCGAGCCCACCGTGAACGTGCGGTAGTAGCACGTCTTGTAGCCCATGTAGGTCTGGATGATGTCGAAGTAGGCCTGGTCGCCCGGGCGGATCATGCGATCGGTGAAATTGTGCGGGTGGGGACTGCAGCGCTCGCCCGCGATGGCGTTGATCGCCTCCACGCAATCGGAACCCATCTCGTAGAGGCGTTTTGTCGCCAGCGCGACGATCTCGTTTTCCCGGATGCCGGGCTTTAGCGCCTCGAAGATGTCCTGGTAGACGCCATCGCCCATCGCGGCCGCGATGTTGAGGAGCGAGATTTCGTCGTGGCTCTTGATCTCGCGCGCATCGAGCATCGTCTGCTGGCAGTCGCGCACCTCGATTCCAAGCTTCTGGAGCGCAAACAGGAAGAGAGGCTCGACGATGTCGACGCCAAGGGGCATGTCGGCCACCCCCTCCTCGACGAGGATCGCCTTGATCTCCTTCGCAGCGGCCTCGAAGAGGCCGACTCGCGGATGGATCGCGCCGCGCATGCCCGGGTTGCCCGCCCGCCAGTGATTGGTCGGCAGCCACGGGCAGTAGAGGCGGTGGTGCCGCGCCGCGGAGCCGAAGTCCCACACGTAGGGGTCGCCGTTTCCGGTGAGGAGACAGTAGCGGATCAACTTGTCGCGCGCCCATTCCCCGATGATCGTCGAGGAGATGTAGCGGATGTTGTACTGGTCGAAAACCAGCAGCGCACCCATGCCCGATTTCGCGAGCGCATTGCGAGTGCGCGCGAGGCGATAGTCGTGGAGCCGCCTGAAATCGACCCGCTCTTCAAAATCGACCTGCATGCGCCCGGGCGCCTGCAGCGGCCGCTCCCAGCGATGCTGTGGATCGGCATGCTCGACCATTGCCTCGGCCAGCGTCGGCCCGCGCAGCCCCCGCTTCGGGTCAATGGCGCCGCGCCTGATGGGCTTCGGCGCCGCCTTCTTTCTTGCCATACGGTTCTCCTTGCAACTGCCTGGGTGATCCCCCGCCACCCACGGCCGCTGCCGGGGTCAAGGGATGTCCAGAATCACGTGGCCCGTCTTGTTGCCCGACTCAATCAGCTCGTGCGCCGCTACGATGTCGCGCAGCGGAAAACGCGCCGCGATCGCGAATTTGGGGCGACCGGTCGAGATCCAGCGCGCGATGTCGGTGAGCGCGCGCGCCTTGGCGGCGGCCGGCATCGTGTAGACGAAGACCATCCGCAGCGTGAAGTTTAAGCGCATGAGCTCGTAGAAGGGGAGCGCCGGCGCGGGCACCTTCATCGAGGCATAGGTCGCCACCACTGCGTCGGGCCTGAGCGCCTTGACGTATTCGGGCAGATTCGCCCCGAATTCGACGTCGACGACGCGGTCAATGCCCGCGCCGCCGGTCTCCTCGCGCAGCCGCGCGCCCACGGTCTCGCCCCGGTAGTCGATGACGGCGTGCGCGCCTGCCTTGCGCGCGTGTGAGGCCTTCTGCTCCGAGCTGATGGTCGCGATGACCCTCGCGCCCGCCCAGCGGGCGAGCTGAATGGCATAGTGCCCGACGACCCCCGCGCCCCCCGTGACCAGGACATTCCTGCCGCGTATCGGTCCATCCGCAAAAAGACAGCGATGCGCGGTCATGACCGGAATGCCGAGGCAGGCGCCCTCCCGGTAGGACAGCTTGCGCGGCAGAGGAACGGCGAGAGGGGCGGGCAGGGCGATGTACTGGGCCGAGGTGCCTGACGGGCGCTGCCACTGCCCGTTATAGACCCACACCCGTTGCCCGATCCGCCGTCGCGAGACGCCCGGGCCGACCCGGTCGATCGTGCCGGCGCCATCGCTCCCCGGAATCACCCGCGGCGGAATCGCCGGCCGGCTGCCGCCGCGCGCCTTGACGTCGGACGGGTTCAATCCCGAAGCGCGGAGCCGGACCCGAACCTCTCCCTTGCCCGGCAGCGGATCAGGCTGCTCGCCAACCTGCAGCACGTCGCGCGCCGCGCCGTTTCGCTCGTACCAGGCTGCTAGCATCGCCCGTCCTCCCTCGGCAGGCCTTGAACGACGGCCACGGAAACATACGGAAAGGGTTGATTGGTCACAGCGCGAGCCTGGTTTCAGCGTTTCGTCCGTGTAATTCCGTGGCTAAGGAGGCGACCGGCGCTAGCCCCGGGGAGCGGCGAGCTGAACGGCCATCCAGTCCGCCGTCTGGTCGCGATAGCGGTACCACAGGTTGTTGACGACGTGGTTGCCGCCTTCGATCACATCGAGCACGCACGACCCGGAGACTTCGGAGGCGAGCTTGCGGGCCTCATCCGGCGCGGTCAGGCGGTCGCGAGTGCCGGCCACGATATAGATCGGGCAGGTTATGTTCCTTGCACAATCACGCAGCGACATGCGCGCCGAGACTCTGCCCGCCTCCTCAAGGTTGGCGCTCTTCGAGCGCACCCGGAACGCCTCGACATTGACGACCGGCCGCCCCTCGAAGCTCGCGGAACGCTCGTAGGCCCCGGACAGCGCAACGCACGCCTTGACGCGCTTTTCGAACGCCGCGGCGCGGGGTGCGTAGTAACCGCCCAGTGACACGCCCCAGATGCCGATGCGGTCGAGATCGACGTCTTTTCGCGTCTCGAGATAATCGATCACTGCTTTTACCGGCCTCTCGTATTCCGGACAGATGGCGAAATCGTACTCCGCCTCGCCCTGGCCCGGGCCGTCGAAAGCCAGCGTCGCCAGTCCCCGCCGCAGGAACCGGTTTTCATAATCGTCCATTTCTTCCTTCGCCGAGTCGAGGCCCATGCACATCACGACGATCGGGGGCTTGGCCACCCCTTGTGGCTTGCGCAGGTTCCCGTAGAGGCTTTTGCCTTCATACGGAATCACGACGCGCTCGCCCGGCGGATCGATGAGCGGCAAAGCCTTGTTGCGGCATTCGACGGCTTTTTTGTGCGCGGCGCGTAGCTGCTCGAGGTCGTTCACAAACAGAAATTTCCCGAAGTGATAGCAGACGGCGGCGCGCGTGTAGTGCTCGCCGGCCGAGCGCTTGAATCCCTCCGCGAGCGCCTTGTCTCCGAGCTGCTCGTGCACAGCGGCACGCGCGCTCCACGCGGCGCACCAGTCTTCCCAGCGATCGACAGATTCAGTCACGTCCTGGAAATCGACCAGGGGCACGCCGTTGATGACGAAACGCGGTGCCCAATGCGATATCGCCGACTCGACGCGAGGATCTTTCTTGGTGGCTGCTATGTCCATGATGTCTCTCCTCACTCCTCACCCATCGGCGCGCCAGGCTGCCGCGCCGTCCCGTTTTCCCCTCGTCACGCAGGCCCCGCGGTCGAAGAAGCGCCTGGCCTGCGCCACGTAGAGCGTCCAGGTATTGGCTCCCTCGGAGATGATCGCGACCTTTAGCACAGGCAGATGGTATGCGTGGATGAGCTTGCACGGAGGCAAGGGCGGCCCCCCGCCGGCACGGCATTATCGCTCATCTCCGGCACGGTCGGCGCAAACTATCCGGTTTCCAGCGCGCAGTTTAGAATCTCACCACCGACACGCGCCGATCAACGCTCAAGCGAAACCGGGATCGGCAGTCAAAATCCGGCCCACATGGACGTTTCGTTCATTTCCGCGGTCGTCATCCTGCTGCTGGTCGTCGACCCGGTGGGCAACATCCCGCTCTTCCTGTCGCTGTTGCGGGGCGTCGACGCCGCCCGGCGCGCGCGCGTCATCTTCCGCGAATGCATGATCGCACTCGTCGTGCTCCTCGCATTTGTCGTGTTCGGGCGCTGGATCCTGGCGCTGTTCGGGCTCTCGGAGCCGTCCTTGACCATCGCCGGCGGCGTTATTCTTTTCCTGATCGCCCTGCGCATGATTTTTCGCGGACCCGAAGGCGTGTTCGGGGACACCCCGGACGGCGAGCCCTTCATCGTGCCATTGGCCATTCCGGCGATCGCCGGGCCCGCCGCGATCGCAACGGTCGTACTGCTGGTCTCCCGTGCCCCGCAACGGCTGCCCGAGTGGATCGGCGCCGTATTCGTCGCCATGCTCGTGACGCTCGCCTGCCTCGTCTTCGCCGATCGCGTCGCGAAGCTAGTGGGGGAGCGCGGGCTCCTGGCCTTCGAGCGCCTGATGGGCCTCATCCTTACCGCGATCGCGGTCGAGATGCTGCTGCGCGGAATCGAGACCTTCGTCCGCCATCTCTAACCCGGTGAAGACGGCGGTCAATCGGGAAAGTAGGAAGGGGGAATCGGCCGCTTCCAGTAAGGCGTGAAGTCGACCTGATCGGGCGGGACCACCGTCGACGGCTGCGCCGCCAGCGTCTGTCGCACTTCCGCGCGAAGGCCGGCCTCGGCGATGCGCAACAGGCCCCGCTCCTCGTAGTCGCGCAGCAGCGCGGCGCGGGCTCCATGCGGGTCCGGGCCAAATCGCGTCAAGGCAACGACCCCGCCGTATTCCTCGTGAATTGCCCTGTTCATCTTCCACATCTCGACCCACGACGCATAGGCGGCAGCTTGCCGTTCGGGATCCGCTGGAGGCTCCTTGTCGCGCTCCGCATCGTAGCGGGTCAGGCGCCGGAGGGTCGCCTGGAATTCCTGCAAGCGGGCGCGCTCGTCGGGGCTCAGCGCCTCGTCGCGCAGTCGCTGATCCAGCTCGCCGAGCTTGCGCGCCCGCTGCGAGCGGTCCTTCGCTGTGAATTTCCTGTCATACGCCGCGAGCTCAGCGATCTCTGCCGGTGTCGCGGCGAGGCCCCTGATCTCAATGTAGTAGGGTGCGACGCGGTCCCAGATCAGGGCCAGAAGCTTGCGCGCCCGGGGCCGGTCATCGGTGGCCGCCGCGAGATCGCTGCGGGTAATGCTCGCGTCGAGTACGGTCGCAACGACCTCGGGTTCCTGAGCGGGCGCTGCGGCGCAAAAAAGTGCCGCCGTCGACACCCCGATGAGCGCTTTCAAAATCCTGGTTCGATCTTTGGACATCGCTCGCTCATGCGGTCGCCGGTGGCTCGTGCCCTCCGGACCGACGCTAGACTGTTGATATCCCATTGCGATTCGCGGCTCCAATCGCTCGCCCGACGATCACGCGCCCGGCCCGGATGCCGCCGCCAGTCGCCATCGCCATCGAACGCCTGCTCTCCGCGCAAGAATATCAGGGCCGCCTCGGCAGTGCACGGGCATAACGCACTTTAATGCCTTGAATCAAGAGGGGTATCTTGCGGGTCGGGACCTCAGCTAGGCCCGACGGGCTGCGAGCGCCGTATGTCATCCGATGCGCGCACCGCGCAATGTCGCTGACGCACGGGCTGCGGCTGCTTCCACGAGGCGCGCGCATCCTTCACGAACAATTCACAATTTCTGTGGATAACCATGTGCAAAAAACCGCAGCGCTCGCGCGAATCCGGCGAACTGCCGTGGTGGCGGCTGGCCTGCACGTTTTTTCATCATCAGAGCAGACGGGCCAGCTGTCGGATATCGGCGTTGCCACCGGAAAGAATCACGCCCACACGCGCACCGCGGACATCCACTTTGTGCTCAAGAATGGCCGCCGCGCCCAGCGCGCCGGTCGGCTCGACGATGAGCTTCAAGCGTTCCCACAGGAAGAACATCGCGCGAAGGAGCTCGGCATCCGTGACCGTGACCATGTCGCTCACGTACTCCAGCACCAGGGGAAACGTGATTTCCCCAAGGGAAGGCGTGCGCGCCCCGTCGGCGATGGTGTCCGGCTCGGAGACCGTCTGAAGGGTGCGCGTCTGGAACGAGCGCGTGGCGTCGTCGCCGGCGGCAGGCTCCACGCCAATCACCCTTGCCCCGGCGGCCAGATGGCGCGCGGCGATGGCGCTTCCCGAGAGGAGGCCGCCTCCCCCGCAGGGGACAACCAGGAAGTCGAGCGGTCCCACCTCCTCGATCAGCTCCTTCGCCGCCGTTCCCTGTCCTGCCACGATGTGAGGATGATCGAATGACGGCACGACTGTCAGGCCGCGCTGCGTCGCCAGGCTCCGGGCGATGGCCTCACGCGACTCGCCACGGTCATAGAAGACGATTTCGGCACCGTAGCCGCGCGTTGCATCGGCCTTGACCTGCGGCGCGTTGCGCGGCATCACGATCAGTGCCGGGACATCGAGCAGCTGTCCGGCCAGCGCGACCGCCTGTGCGTGGTTGCCCGACGAATAGGCCACCACTCCCCTTCGCTTTTGTTCCGGCGTGAGGCGCGTCAGCGCGTTGCAGGCGCCCCGGAACTTGAAGGCGCCCGCACGCTGCAGGTTCTCGCACTTGAAAAACACGCTGGCACCGACCCGCTTATCGACGGTATGCGAGCGAACCACGGGCGTGAGATGGCAGCGGCCCGCGAGCAGCCGCGCCGCCGACGCGACATCGTCGTAGCTGACGGCCAGCGCCGGGCGTGCCTCAGGCGTGTTCAAAAAGGAGGCCCCGCCGGCTGGGCAACAGGCTACGGGCGCGACCCGGACAGGTTTCGACCATAACCCGAGCGCCCTTTCCCTGAAGGGGTGGATAAGTTTTGCAGTTTGACGGCTTTCGATTCCATGGGGGTGCTCCCTGGCACTGCAAGACGCTGACAAACCCCTCGTCCGGCCTTGCGGCAACAAATTCTGTCATCCGCCGGGCGTGCTCGGGGAGACCAGGAGGCATATGTCACACGCAGGTCGGCGGGGCGATCCTGACGAAAATTCGATAGTTGAAACCGCCTATCGACGAAAAAAAGCGACCCGACCGGATGTGAGAGGCGGAACGATGTCACAGTGTTTCCAAGGCGCTTATAAGACTCCTCATCGATACAGGCACTTATAAAGACGCCCCGACGCGCTGGCATGTCTGGCATGGAATCTGCAGCAAGGAATTCAGGAGCACGTGGAGAAAGCCATGGTCATCTACATGGACGACTACAGAAAGGCGAAAGCTGCAAAGCGCCCCGAGCGCAGCCGCTACGACGAAGAGCTGCTGTGCGTGAACTGGAACCCTGCCATAGGAGTGTTTGCCATGTCCTGCTATCAGACTGAACAGGAACTGAGCCCGCAGCTTCCCGAAGATTTCGCGGCCGTCGACGTCAAGTCGTTCCTCGAACGCGTCTACGCCCTCGCAACCCAGGTCTAAACGAAAAGTCTCCCCCGGAGGCGGGCCGTGCCCTTGTGGCCGGTCCGCTTTTTTTGCGCCTTTGCGGTTACGCAAGCGCCGAGATCACCTTGTCGCGCGTAAACGGCAGATCGCGCAAACGCGCGCCGATGGCATTGAAAACCGCGTTCGCGACCGCCGCGGCAGTCGGTCCCTGGGTGCCTTCTCCGGCACCCAGAGGCGGAAGGTCGGGCCGATTGATGACGGTCACCTCGATCTGGGGGACCTCCTCGAAATTCAAGATCGGATAATCAAGCCAGGTCTGCGTGAGCACTCGTTCCCGGTCAAACTGGATGGCTTCCTTGAGCACCCAGCTCACCGTCTGTATGAGACCGCCTTCGGTCTGATTGATGAGCCCATCCGGGTTGATCACGAGACCGGCATCGATCGCGACCCAGGCCCGCTTGACGCCGATTTCGTTGCCGATCTCCACCTCGACGATGGCCGCGACGTAAGCGGCTCCATTCTTGTAGCGCGCGAAACCGACTCCGCGTCCGCGCGCGCCGTCGCCCTTCTCGCCCTTTTTCCAATCCGCCTTTGCGGCAACGGCTTCCAGCACCGCCCGGGCGCGCGGGTCCTTCAGGTGGCGCAGCCGGAACTCGATGGGGTCCGCGCCGGCTGCCGCCGCAAGCTCGTCCATGAACGACTCGATCGCGAAGACATTCGCCGTGGCGCCCAGCGCGCGCAGCGCCGAGACCCGCAACGGCATGCGCTTCACCAGGTGATTGGTGACGCGCTGATTGGGAAACTCGTAGATCGGGATCGCGTTGCGATGGCTGCCGCCGCCCGGCAGCGGCGGGTTGCGCGGCGGCGAGGGCTCGTGCGGTTGAGAGAGGTGCCAGGCAGCGATCAGGTTGACGCCCTTCTGCGCGCCCGGACGCGTGCTGTGCGAGTTGCTCCACACGTCCTCAACCCAGTCGACGATGTTCCCATCGGCATCAAGCGACGCTTTGAGCGTCACCACCATCGTCGGCCCGTAGGGCTCCCACGTGAACTCGTCCTCGCGCATCCATTGGACGCGTACGGGTTTCCCGGGCACCGCCCGGGCGAGCAGCACCGCATCGAGGACGACGTCGTCCGCCCCGTTGTGCCCGTAGCAGCCCGCGCCATCGCTGTGAATGATTGTGATCCGTTCCGGCTCGATCTTGAGCACCTTGGAAAGATCATGCCGCAGCGGATAGACGCCCTGGCTATGCGTCCAGATCGTGTATCGCCCGTCGTCGCAGGTCGCCAGCGCACACGAGGGACCAATTGTCGCGTGAGCGATGTACGGGCGCGTGTACTCGGCTTCCAGCGTCCTCGCTGCGCGCGCCGCGGCCGCCTTGTCGCTTTTTTCGCTGATCACCTCGTCCTCGGTGGTCTCCTTGAGAAGGAAACGGGGATTCGTGCTCTCGGGCAGGCCGCCCCGCTCTTCCCAGCGTGCAATGCGCTTTAACCGGTTGAGCGCCCGGATCGCCTGATCTTCGCGCTCCGCGACGACGCCCACGAAACTGCCATCGCGCACTACCGCAACCACGCCGGGCATGGCCCGCACCTCTGCTTCGTCCAGCGCCGTGAGCTTTGCCCCGTAGCTTGGCGGGCGGGCGACGCGTCCATGCAGCATGCCGGGCAGGTCGAGATCGTGAACGTAGCTCGGCGACCCGCTCACCTTCGCAGGAATATCCCGGCGCGGAACCGCCGCACCGATCACGCTGTGCTGCGCCGCAGGTTTGGGCGGGACATCACCGGTCGCCTCGCGCTTAAGCAGGTCTTCCGTCGCGATATCCCAGTAGGTGACGCTGCCCCCGCCGCGCGCCGTGATCGTGCCATCGGTGACCGTGAGCTGCTCGAGCGAAACGCCGAGCTGCGACGCAGCTTGCTGCATGAGCAGGTCGCGGGTTTCCGCGGCCGCGTAACGCAGCGCGGCGCCGCCGTCCGTGATCGACTGGCTGCCTGAAGTCATGCCCTCGTCCGGGCTGTAGCGGGTGTCGGTCGGAGCCAGGCGCACGCGCTGCAGCCCGACGTCGAGCTCCTCGGCGACGATCTGCGAGAGCGCGGTGAGTATGCCCTGCCCGATCTCCACCTTGCCGGGAAACACGGACACGGTACCGTCGCGGTTGATCCGCAGCCACCGATCCAGGCGTCGATTCGTGTTGAGGCTGCCGGGCAGCTTGCGCGGCGCGTTTTCCGCGGTACTCATGATCTCCACTCCTTTGCAGCGCGCTGAATGGCGCGCAGGATTCGCTGGTGCGTGCCGCAGCGGCACAGGTTGCCCTTGAGCGCGGTGCGGATCTCACTTTCGGTCGCCTTGGGATTCGCGTCGAGCAGCGCCTTGGCCGACATGATGATGCCGGTCGCGCAATAGCCGCATTGCGCCGCCTGCTCGGCGATGAAGGCCTCCTGCAGCGGATGCAGCTTCCCATTGCGAGCGATGCCCTCGACCGTTGTGATCTGCTTGCCGGTGGCGGCTGAGACGGGTACATCGCAGGACTGAACCGCCTTGCCGTCGATGATCACCGTGCAGGCCCCGCACTGGCCGATCCCGCAGCCGTAGCGCGCCCCCTTGAGCTTGAGGTCATTGCGCAGCACATAGAGCAGCGGCGTTTCCGGATCTGCGGCGATATGCTGCTTCTTTCCGTTGACATCCAAAGTAATGGTCACGTTCTGGTCTCCAGCCCCGTGCCGCTTCGCGCGCCAGAGGGCTTATCAAGAAAAAACAGTAGCTTATTTTCTGTCCCGCTTTTAACCACTCGTCATGAGGGACGCTGGCACGCGGGCTCGTTTTTTGAAATTAATGGGTCTATACTGGCTTCGTATCGTTAGCGTCGGTATGGAGGATTTTGCCCATGATACATGCCACCGACGTCGAGTTCGTCAAGCTGAAGATCAATCAGCTTCAGCTTGAGCACCGAGACCTCGATGACGTGATCTTACAACTATCGCAAAGCCCCGCCCAAGACCAGATCCAGCTGCAGCGCCTCAAGAAACGAAAACTCTTCCTGAAGGACCAGATCGCGCTACTCGAGCGTCAGCTCGAGCCCGATATTCCCGCGTAGCCGCGATCACCGGTTATTTTTCGACGGGCGCCCGCCCGCGTGTCCCAGCGCCCCGTGCCCGAACCCGCGCCGTTCCCGCAACCTTTGAGAAAGGCCTTGTTGCAGCGCTAGTGCCGTTCCAACTTGTTCAGACAAAGAGAGAGTTACCGATACACGGCCATCGTGGATTCGGGACAACAAGTTGGAACGGCACTAGCCCGATCGCGCGCGCTTCCACGCGATTACGGTTAGGAAAGCTGCAAAGGCGCCGATCAGCAGAAGCCACACGAGCGACCAGCCCGCAATCGACAGGTCCAGGAATGTCCACCCGCTTTCGGCGCACTCTCCGGTGCCGGAGAGCACGCGCCGCAGCGTTTCCGACAGCGGAAACTGCCGCAACATGTAGTCGAGATCCGGCCCGCACGCCGGAACCTGGTCGCGCGGCAGGTTCTGCAGCCAGACATGCCGCCCGGCGATTGCCGCTCCGGAGCCGGCGACCAGGATTAACAGTGCTCCGTAGACCGCTGCGCCGACCCGGGCCGGGCCGTGAATCGCGGCGACCAGAAATAGGCTTCCCAGGGTAATCCATGCGACTCGCTGCAATATGCAGAGCGGGCATGGCTCCTGGCCCTCGAAGTGCTGCAGGTAGAGCGCAAAGGCAATCATCCCTGCGCATACCAGAAAGCCGGCAAGGTAGCCTGCGCGCGGCTGCAAGTAAGAGAACATGCCTGCGGAAGTAGCGGGCGAAGACAAGATGCGATATGGAGCCCACGATTCTAGCAAAGTTCCCGAATCGCTCCGGCGGGCATTTTTTTTCGTGGCGCCATACGGGGCCCGTACGCGAGCGGCGCGACCTGCTCGGTTCGGCGCGCAGTTGTAGCGTGCCGGCCCGCTGCGTACACTCCGCGCATGATCCGGGTGACGCCCACCATCGCGCTCGACGACAAGGAGATCGGCCTCAGCTTCATCCGTGCGTCGGGCCCCGGCGGCCAGAATGTCAACAAGGTCTCGACCGCAGTTCAGCTGCGTTTTGACATTCGCCACTCGCCGTCCCTCCCGCCTGGTGTACGCGAGCGGGCGGAACGGATGGCGGGGCGTCGAGTTAGCGCCGAGGGCGTTCTCGTGATCACCGCGCAACGCTTCGCCAGCCAGGAGAGAAACCGCCGCGATGCGATCGCGCGCCTCGTCGCCCTTATCGGCGAAGCGGCGCGCCCGCCCAAGGTGCGTCGCCCGACGCGGCCGACGCGGGCCTCGCGCGAACGACGGCTCGAGTCCAAGCGCCGCCACGGCGAGATCAAGCGCGGTCGCCGTGCGCGATCCGATTTCACATGATGGAAATTGCACGGGGTTTGACGCCATCGCGCAGGGGCTTCTACACTGCGCCCGCACGTCATCCACGGCCGGAGAACAGGAATAGATTGCCTTTATTCTCTGTTAGGGTTGTGGGCGGGCTACGGCTGAAGAGGCGCCAATAAGGAGACACCGCCGGTTGGAGGGCCCGCACCCTTTGCGTCCATTTCAGTTCGACGCGGTCGGACGCTTGCTCAATCGCAAATCTCAAACAAGGAGGATTTCATGAAGAAGCTGTTAATGGGCGCTTTTGCCGTGCTGGTAGGTTTGGGCGTGACGCTCACCGCATTTGCGCAGGCAAAGCCCGAGGTTCTCGTCAAGCAGCGCCAGGCCGCAATGACGTTGATCGGAAAGTACTGGGGCCCGCTCGGCAGAATGGCGCAGGGTAAAGCGGATTACAACGCCGCTGTCGTGACCCGCAACGCCGGCTATCTCGAGGTCCTCGCCAAGCTGCCCTGGGACGGATTTCAAGCGAGTACCCGGGACGTCAAGAGCAGGGCACTGCCGGCGGTCTTCGACGAAGCTGACAAGTTCAAGGAAGCCCAGCAACGGCTTCAGTCGGCCGTGGGCAAGCTCGCCGCAGCGAGCAAAGGCGGGGACGAGGAGGCAGTGAAGGCTGCGATGAAGCAAGTCGGGCAAGCTTGCGGCGGATGCCATAAGAACTTCCGCGAAAAGAAATGATTGGTTTCGCATCCTCGAGCACCCCGCTGCGGCGGGGTTTTCTTTTAGTGGAATGAGGTGACGGTGTACATCCCGACGGCCATAACGCTGCGCGCGGCGGCTTGCGGGTTGCTTCTCGTATGCCCGATCGCTCCTGTGATGGCGCAAGGCGACGCAAAGCGTGGGGAGTATCTCCTGAAGGCAGGTGGGTGCGTCGCATGCCATACCGAGGAGAAGAAGGGCGCTCCCGCCCTCGCAGGCGGGCGGGCGCTGAAAACCCCATTTGGGACGTTTTATGGCCCGAACATCACGCCAGACCGTCAGGAAGGAATCGGGCGCTGGAGCGAAGGCGATTTTATGCGCGCCATGCGCATGGGCGTTCGGCCTGACGGCGCCCATTACTATCCCGCTTTTCCCTATCCCTCGTATACCAAGATCACCGACCGCGACCTTCGCGACCTCTGGGCCTACCTGCGCACGGTCCCACCAAGCAGGCGCGCCAGCAAGGCGCATGATCTGAAATTCCCCTATAACTGGCGCTTTCTCATCCGTTTCTGGAAGTGGCTCTTCTTCGATCCCGGCCCGTTTGAGCCCATACCGGGCGGTTCAGCTGCGGTGAATCGTGGCGCCTATCTCGTGCAAGCCCTCGGCCATTGCGGAGAATGCCACACGCCCCGTAACGTTTTCGGCGGGCCGATCAAGGACCGCCATCTCGCGGGCGGAGAAGGCCCGGATGGAAAGGAGGTTCCCAACCTGACTCCCGCGCGCCTCAAGAAATGGGACGACGCGGAGCTCAAGGATTTTCTCACCACCGGTATCACGCCGGACGGCGATGTCGCCTCCGAAACCATGGGCGCGGTGATCAGCAACACCACGGGTCAGCTGACACCGGAGGATCTTGCGGCGATGGTCGCCTATCTACGCAGCGTTCCGCCCGTGGCCAGCGAAGCAAAGAATTGAAACGGGGCGATCACGCGCCGGGATCTACAGCGACTGTATGCGTAACCAGCTCCGACCCGTTCCAGCAATGGAGCTGATAGGCCGGCGGCTCGTGCGGTGAGGGCTCGAGCCTTGAATCCTCCAGATTGAGGCCGTATTGAAAAGCCGTGCTCGGGCAGACGGAAGCCACGGTTCCGTGCCAGCGCACCTGGATTGCCCGGTGCACATGCCCGCATGTCACCAGCTGGACGTTGTCATTGCGGGAGAGAACGTCGCCCAGCCGTTCAGCGCTCGCAGCGTCGAGGCCGATACTGTCCATGCGCGCGATGCCCGTTCTGAACGGCGGGTGATGCATGAAAACGAGAGCGGGATCGCGTGGTGACGCCGCAAGCTGCCCCTCGAGCCAATCAATTTGTCCGTCGTCGAGCGCGCCCCCCGTCTCGCCTCGCACGGTCGTGTCGAGCCCGATCAGCCGCAGCGGATACCCTTCGATGCAATAGCGCGCCGGCTCGCCGACGGGCCCGAGGTAGGCGTGATCCGCGAACGCGCTTCGCAATGCGTCGCGATCGTCGTGATTTCCGGGAATCAGATAAAGGGGCATCGGGAGCGGGAGGAGCAGCTCTTTCAGCCGGCGGTATTCCTCCTCGCTGCCGGCGTCGACGAGGTCACCGGTCGCCAGCACAAGCTCGGGTGCGGGCCGCTGCCGCAGCAAATGCGCGATGCAACGCGAGAGCGTGTTCGACGTGTCGTAGCGCCCGTAGGCAAGAAATCCCGCCGCACCCACGTGCAGGTCCGTGATCTGAGCGATCAGCATCGTTGACGAGGGCCCGGAGCGCAAAGCGTGCGTATTGTTCCGCGCCGGGTGTTCCGGTCCGCGCGTTGAGCGGCGATCGACCCGTCCGCTCCAACGCGCGGGGTTGAACCGTGCGCCTGCCGCCGGTTCAACGCTCGTATTTGAACGAAAGCGCTACGCGGGCGCGGAAGGCGACTACCCTGCCCTTCGCGATCACGACATCGGTCTTGGTCACTTCGGCTACGCGCAGGTCGCGCAGGCTGTGTGCCGCTGTTTCGACAGCGTTGCGCGCGGCGTCTTCCCACGAGGTCCTGCTGGTGCCGACCAGCTCGGTGATGCGGTACACGCTGCCTTTTCCCCTGGCCTTCGCCATATCCCCTCCTTGCATGAATGCGCGCGTCTCGTGCCCGCGCGCATTCATCATATCTCAAGGCGAACCGGCCTGCCGGGGGGTCTCCGCCATGGACGTGAGCCTGACGTAGTCGGTCTTGCCGCTTCCGAGGATAGGCAGTTCCGGAAGATGGACGATGCGCTTGGCGACAGCAAGCTCCGGGGCCCCGAGCTCGCGCGCGGCTTTGAGCAACGTGATCCGGTCGAGCGCCGGATCGGTCGTGAACAGCACCGTGCTCTCGCCCCCCGCAGCCACGTGCTCTATCGTCGCTGCGTGGCGCTGGCCCGGGGCCGCGAGCGTTGCGATGCGCTCGACCACCTCGAGCGAGATCATCTCTCCCGCGATCTTGGCGAAGCGCTTCACGCGCCCGAGGATCGTGATGTAACCCTCCTCGTCGACCTCGACCACGTCGCCGGTTGCGTACCAGCCAGGTCCCCGATCCGATTTCATCGGCTCCAGGACTCCTGGTTTCTCGTAGAAAAAGTAGCCGAGCATGAGATTGGGGCTGCGCACGTGCAGCGCGCCGCCACGGTCGATGCCGGGAACGGGCGCGAGCCGGTATTCAACGCCCGGAAGGAAGCGCCCGACGGTCCCCTTGCGATAGAAGAGCGGCGTGTTGAGCGCCATCGCCGGACCGCACTCGGTTGCGCCGTAACCCTCCATGATTCTCAGACCGAACTTTTCCATCCAGAGCTGCACGACGTCGGCGTCAAGCTTTTCCCCGCCCGAGACCACGATGCGCGTGCGGTAGAAGTCGTAGGGGTGCGCCTGGCGCCCGTAGTGGCCGAGAAAGGTGCTCGTGCCGAAGATGTAGGTGCAGTCGCGCGTATAGGCGAGCTCGGGAATGATGCGGTAGTGAAGCGGGGAGGTGTAAAGGAAGAGCCGCGTGCCGGTGACGAGCGGCATGATGGTGCAGGCGATGAGGCCGTATAT
>Ga0256867_10000064_pt1 | contig 36057 bp, 42 predicted proteins | sample RVTome_15_FD_185939 | JGI IMG/M metagenome (GOLD analysis project Ga0256867, IMG submission 185939) | Soil microbial communities from uranium-contaminated site in the Upper Colorado River Basin, Wyoming, United States - RVT150D86 (HiSeq) ... | reverse complement strand
CCGCATCGGGCAGCGTGCGCAAATCCCACGGTCACCACGGAATTGGGGTCGAAAGCCCCTGCCTGCTCGGGATCGCAGGGAGGACAGTCACATGAGGGTGGCCAGCGCACGGACGCTCCGTAGAGGAGGAGATCACGATGATGTGGTACGGGGACGGCATGGGTGGCTGGGGCTTTGCGCTGATGATCGTGAGCACGGTCGTGTTCTGGGGGGTGCTCATCGCCGGCGGGATAGCGCTGTTCCGGTACCTGAATCGCACGGCGGTGAATGTCGGCAGCGGTGAGACCCGGCCCACTCCCGAGCAGGTGCTCGCCGAGCGGTTCGCCCGCGGTGAGGTCGACGAGGAGGAGTACCGGCGGCGCCTGGACACACTGCGCGGCGCAGGCCCAGTCGCCAGGTCCTGACAGCCTCGAACGTCACCCTTCGCCGGGCCGGCGGTGATGGGCCCGATCCAGCCGTAGGTGAAGTCTCCCGCCCGCTGCAGTCGCCGCGTCGATCAGGTCGAGATGGCCTCGACGACCTCGCCGACACGGCTCGACTCGATGTGACGGGCGACGTCGGCCTGGCTGATGATCCCGACGAGATCGTGGCCGTCGACGACGGGCAGCCGACGGATCTGGTGCTCCTTCATCATCGTCAAGGCTTCGTCGACCGGGTCGTCGGCGCCGATCGTCACAGGCTTGCCGCGAGCGAGTTCGCCGGCCCGGACGGTCTGCGGGTCGCCGTTGTCGGCGATGCACCGCACCACGATGTCGCGGTCGGTGACCATGCCCTTCAGGCGGTTGTCCTCGCCGCAGACGGGCAGCGCACCCACGTCGAGCTCGCGCATCTTGCGCGCCGCGTCGGCCAGGGTCTCGTTCTCGCCGATGCACACGGCGTCGGGGGTCATGATCTCTCGAATGGTGGCCATCTGGCTCGCTCCTCGTCCGCGGCTTGTCGGTTGTCGTCGTGCCCCCTACCCACCAGCGCCGCAGGCATGCGAGTCGGTTCGGAGCGTGTTGGGTAAGGAGTCCAGGTGACAGTCATCGGTTTTCATGCATCCCATGAGCAGGTCCATCCCGCCGAGCTCCTGCGTGCGGTCGTCGCCGCGGAGGACGCCGGGTTTGCGGCCGCCATGAGCTCGGACCACTTCTCCCCGTGGAGCGCGCGGCAAGGGCACTCGGGTTTCGCCTGGTCGTGGCTCGGTGCGGCGCTTAGCCGAACCAGCCTGCGCTTCGGCGTCGTCAACGCTCCGGGTCAGCGCTACCATCCGGCGATCGTGGCCCAGGCGGCGGCGACCTTGACGGCGATGTTCCCTGATCGCTTCTGGGTCGCGCTCGGCACCGGTGAGGCCTCGAACGAGCACATCACCGGGGACGGGTGGCCGCGCAAGCACGTGCGCACGCGGCGATTGCGCGAGTGCGTCGACGTCATCCGCGCTCTCCTCGCCGGCGAGGAGGTGAGCCACGACGGGCTCGTCACGGTCGACCGGGCCCGGATCTGGACGCTCCCGGACCGGCCGCCGATGCTGATCGGGGCCGCGGTGAGCGTGCGGACGGCCGCCGACGTGGCGGAGTGGGCCGACGGGCTGATCACCGTCGCCCAGCCCCACGGTCACCTGCGGCAGATGATCGACGCCTACCGTGGCGCGGGTGGTCGTGGCCGGCTCCACCTCCAGGTGCATCTGTCCTACGACCGGGACGAGGATGCGGCACTGCGTATCGCACACGAGCAGTGGCGCAGCAACGTCTTCCCGCCGCCGGTGTGCTGGGACCTCGAGACCGCCGAGATCTTCGACGCCGTCAGCGAGCACGTCCCGCCCGATGCGATGCGGCGGCACGTGCTCGTCTCCAGCGACCTCGGGCAGCACGCGGCGTGGCTGCACGACCTGGCCGAGCTCGGATTCGACGAGATCTACCTCCACCACGTCGGTCAGGAGCAGAGCGAGTTCATCGAGGCATTCGGCGAGCACGTCCTTCCCCGACTCGGCACATCGGAGGTCTCCCGATGAGGATCACCGACACCAGCGACCTGTGGTGGAAGACCGCCGTCGTCTACTGCCTGGACATCGAGACGTTCCTGGACTGGAACGGCGACGGTGTGGGCGACATGAAAGGGTTGGCGCACCGGATCGACTACCTGGCCGACTTGGGCGTCACCTGCTTGTGGTTGATGCCGTTCTACCCGACACCGGACCGCGACGACGGTTACGACATCACCGACTTCTACGGCGTCGACTCACGCCTCGGCAGCCACGGCGACCTGGTCGAACTCATCCGAACGGCCCGCGACCGCGGTATGCGGGTCATCGCCGACCTGGTGGTGAACCACACCTCCGATCGGCATCCATGGTTCCGCTCGGCCCGGGCGAGCAAGAGCTCCCCGTACCGCGACTACTACGTCTGGCGCTCCGACCCCCCGCCGGACACCTCGGACCAGACTGTGTTCCCGGGCCAGGAGACGGGCATCTGGGAGTACGACGAGCGCTCCGGCGAGTACTACCTGCACCGGTTCTACAAGCACCAGCCCGACCTCAACGTGGCCAACCCGGCGGTCCGCGACGAGATCGCCAAGACCATGGGGTTCTGGCTCGAACTCGGCCTGTCCGGCTTCCGGGTGGACGCGGTGCCGTTCCTGCTCGAGACGACCGGAGCCACCGACCAGGAGGTCGAGGAGTTCGCCGACCCGCACGAGTACCTGCGCGCGCTGCGGTCGTTCCTCGGCCGTCGGTCCGGTGACGCCATCCTGCTGGGCGAGGTCAACCTGCCCTACAAGGACCAGATGACGTACTTCGGCGGCAAGGACGGCGACGAGCTGACGATGCAGTTCGACTTCATCGGGATGCAGAATCTCTACCTGTCCCTCGCCCGCGCCGACGCCAGGCCACTGGCGAAGGCGCTCGCGAAGCGGCCCGTGTGCTCCGACGACTGTCAATGGGCGACGTTCGTGCGCAATCACGACGAACTGACCCTGGACAAGCTCAGCGACCGCGAGCGGCAGGAGGTCTTCGCCGCCTTCGGGCCAGAGGAGCGCATGCAGGTCTTCGGGCGCGGTCTCATCCGGCGACTGCCTCCGATGCTCGACGGCGACCCCCGCCGCATCCGCATGGTCTACAGCCTGTTGTTCTCACTGCCGGGTACGCCCGTGCTCTTCTACGGTGAGGAGATCGGGCTCGGCGAGAACCTCGACGCAGGGGGACGCATGGCGGTCCGGACCGCCATGCAGTGGACGTCGGAACGCAACGGCGGGTTCTCCACGGCGCCACCCTCCCGAATGGTCGCACCTCTGTCCGCGGACGGATTCGCGCCGGAGTACGTCAACGTCGACGACCAGCGGCGCGACCCGGACTCCCTACTCGCCTTCATGTCCCTGCTGATCCGGCGTTATCGCGAGAGTCCGGAGCTGGGGTGGGCCGACATGACGGTCCTCGAACAACCGTGCACCGACGTCCTGGCCCACCGGTGCTCCTGGGGGGACGGCACGATGGTGGCGCTGCACAACCTGGGGCCGGAGCCGCGAACGGTGCCCATCCAGCTCGACGACTGCGACGACTCGTGCCGGCTGGTCGATCTCCTCCAGGCCGGCAGCACCGACGTGGACGGCTCCGGCCGGGCGGAGCTCACCCTCGAGGCCTACGGCTACCGATGGTTGCGCCTGACCAGGCCGGGGCAGCGCCGCCTGCTCTGACCCGTCGCGCTCCCGAGCTCTCAGCGGCGGGACCAACCCCGTTCGCCCTCGGTGCGTCCACCCCAGATCCCGTAGCGCTCGGGGAGCTGGTTGGCGGCCTCGCGGCATTGTCTGGCGACGGCGCAGCCGGCACATATCTGCTTGGCGATCTTCTCGCGCTGGTGCAGAGCCTCCCCGCGCCCCTCCGGGTAGAACATGTCGGTGTCCATGCCCCGGCAGGCGGCCATGGAGCGCCACGTGTCGGCCGGATGGAAGGAGTAGTCGACCAAGGGACTGGTCAGGACGGTCATCTCGCGAACTCCCCGTGTGCCACGACTCGGATGGCGAATACGGGGCTACTGGAGCACCCCGTATGCCCCAACCAGACAGGCCCAAGAGTGCACTATGACGCCGGGCGTTGTGAACTCCTCGCCGGACCGGCGAGAAGTCGACGTCAGCCCTGCTGGAGGTGGCCGACCTCAGGGAAGAATGAGCTGGCACGGGCGCAACCAGGGCAGGAGTTGGCACAGCCACGACGGAGGGCCACGACGAGGTCTCGTGGTGGGCGTGGGCTCGACCGTCGGCTCCGGGTCCTCAGGCACGCTGGGCTCGACGGTCGGGTCCGGTGGCGGCAACGGTGCCGCCGCTTCGACCGTCGGCGCCGAGATCAACTCGTCCTCGGCAGGTGCTGAGGACGGAGCCGGGGACGCCTCGGTGGGCGCGGCCACCGGCGGAACCAGGGTCGGCGTGGGCGTCGGGGTCGCCGTGGGAGCCGCCGGCGTCGTAGGCGTGGTGGCCGGCGCGTCGGGGGAGGCCGCCGGTGCGGCCGCGGCGAAGTCCTCGCGCTCGGGAGGATCATCGCCCGCCACGACCAGGGCTCCTCCGACGATCGCGGCCGTCGCCGCCAGCGACGCTGAGGTGGCGGCCAGTTGTCCGAGCACCGTCTTCGGCTTCGGGATCCTGGCGATCCATCCGGCGATGCCGCCGGCCGCCCCAACCATGGTTCCAGCAGAGCCGGAGGCGGCCGCTGCGGCGCCGACGGCAGCACCGGACGAAACACCCGCGGCGCCGACAATGGCCGCGCTGCCGCTGCCGGCGAGGACGACGGGACCGAGAAGGGCGGGCCAGAGAACGCCCCTGAGGTCGGCCACGAGCACCATGACCTCGTCGCGCCGCTGGCGGCAGTGTTCGCACTGTTCGAGGTGGGCGGCCACCCAACGGTCGTCGCTGGGCGGGAGCGTCCCGCGGACGTACGCAGCCAACTTGGGCACGTAGGGCCGGCACTCCTCGCGAATGGCCGAGGACAGGTGAACCGACAGGTAAGCCTGGCGCAGGCCTTCCCGGGCCCGATAGGCCAGCGCCGCCACGGCGTTGGGTGTGGTGCCCAGCGTCGCCGCCAGCGATGCGGGAGTACGCCCCTCGATCTCGGTGTGCCAGAGCACCCGCTGCCACCGGTCGGGAAGTGTGTCGAACGCCTTGCGGACCAGCTCGCGGTCGGTCGCGCGCACCATGGGGTCGTCGGACTCCGGGATGACCTCGAGCAGGGCCGGGTCGGCCGGAATGCCGTCGCGGCGCGACGCGCGGTAGCGGTCGATCGCGAGCCGGCGGACGACGGTGCGCAGATACGGCGTGAGCTCCTCGTCCGGCCCGCCGCCGTGCTGGAGACGGTCGAGGACACGCGTGAACGCCTCGGACACGACGTCGTCGGCCTCGTCGCTGTGGTCGGTGACGATACGGGCGACCCGGCGCGCATCGTCGACGTGGCGGCGGTACAACTCGTCGTAGGAGCCCATGTCTCCGGCACGTGTTCGGGCGATGAGCTCGGCATCCGTCAGCGGCATTGCCGGTGTCGTCACGGCTGGCACCTTCGCTTCTCGGTCGGAGAAGCGGTCAGTCTACGACCCCGGACGGGACTTCCCGTCCGAGCCATTCGGGCGTTCCGCCTGGGGCGCCGACAGGCGCAGGCGTCGCACGACGCCCGGCACCAGGTCACGCCGCGCGGGGACCGGAACGATGTCCGTCAGAACGCCCGCGTCGGCCAGCGGTGCCTGGCCGCACGACCGTGCCAGCGCGGCGCGTTCGAGACGAGCCAGCGCGTCGTCGGGAACCAGCGCGAGCACCGTGCCGGTGCCGTCCTGGCCCAAGGTCGCCTCGGGACGGACCTGCACACGGACCGTTCGCGCCACCGCCAGGATCGTGGCGATCCGGGCCCAGGGGGACGACGGCTCCGGCCACCGCACGGCCAGCAGCACCAGCGGCACCGCCTCGTCGTCCACGAGCCGGTCGAGCTCGTGGATCCTGGCAACCAGGTACGCCGCCGTGTGGAGGCCGGAGAGCGGGTCCATGCACGGCGCGCCCCGGTCCGCGGCCAGCGCGTCCACCCAGCCGTCCACCAGCCAGGCCCGGGCCTGCCGCCGGGGCACCGGCGCCAGCACGCCCGACTCGAGCACGGCCCACAGCGCGTCGAGATCCTCCAACGCCGCGTCGAGCCCGAGCGGGTCCGACGCCCGTTCCCAGGCGAGTGCGCGCAGAGCACTCTCCAGGGCGTCGATCGACCGGCCGGGCCCGATCAGGGCGGCGACCACAGCGTCGGCGGCCGGGGTATGCCGGCGCACCGGCTCGTGGCCGACCTCGTGCGTGCGCCCGAGCCAGGACGTGCGCAGCGTCACGTCGGCCACCGGACGTCGCCCGTGGCCGTTGGCCATCCCGTGTCCGCTGTCGGTCATACCCCTGTCGTGTCCCTTCACGGTCAGGACGGCGTCGGGCGCGATCCATGACGCGGCCGGTCACCATACGCCGGTCCCGAACCGACCGCTTCCCGGACTGTGCGAGGCTGGCGCCGTGCCAGCACGGATGCCACGAGGGGTGACGCGGCGCGTCGACGCCATGAGACAGCGGCTGTCGCACCGCCGGGAGATCCTCGAGGCGGAGACGGACCTCGACCCGGCGCTGGAGCAGGTCCCGGTCGTCGTCGCGCCCGAGCCCCGCGGCTACGACTCCGACCGGACCCACCCGGTGCCGTACGCCGTCCGTGCGGCCGCCGACTGGTCGTGGCGCCTGCTCGCGATCGTGGCCGGCCTGGCCCTGGTCGGCTGGCTGGCCTGGCGGATGCGCGTGGTCGTCTTCCCGGTCGTCGCGGCCACCCTGCTCGCCGCCCTGCTCTGGACGCCGGTGCACCGGCTGCGGGCGGTCGGATGGAAGCGGGCGGCCTCCGCGGTCGTCGTCTTCATCGGGTTTCTCGTCGTGATCGCCGGATCCCTGACGGTCGTCGGCCGGGCCGTCGGAGACCAGTTCGGCGAGGTTGTCGACCGGGCGGAGGAGGGCCTCGGGGAGATTCAGGACTGGCTGGCCGGGCCGCCGTTCACCCTCAGCGCGGAGCAGTTCCAGGAGGGGATCGACCGTGCCGTCGAGGCGCTCGGACAGAACCAGGACACGATCACCGAGGGCGCGCTGTCGACGGCGACGCTCGCCGTCGAGTTTCTCACCGGACTCGTGCTGACGCTGTTCTCGCTGGTCTTCTTCCTCTACGAGGGCGACCGGATCTGGGCCTGGCTGGTGCGGCTGTTCCCCCGGGTGGCGCGACCGCGGGTCGACGGGGCGGGGAAGCTGGCCTGGCGAACTCTCACGCAGTACGTCCGCGGCACCGTGCTGATAGCACTGTTCGACGGCACGTTGATCACCATTCTGCTCGTCGTCCTCGGGGTTCCGCTGGCGCTACCACTGGGCGTGCTGGTGTTCTTCGGTGCCTTCGTGCCGCTGGTCGGCGCCTTCGTCACCGGCGCGCTCGCCGTTCTCGTCGCACTGGTGGCCAATGGACTGGTCGCTGCGCTGATCGTGCTCGTAGGGATCATCGCGATCCAGCAACTCGAGGGTCACGTCTTCCAGCCGTTCGTGCTCGGCCGTATGGTGCGGGTCCACCCGTTGGCCGTCGTGATCGCCGTTGCGGTGGGCGCGTACACCGCCGGCATCATCGGTGCGATCGTCGCCGTGCCGATCGTCGCGGTCGCCAACACAGTCCTGACTCACCTGCTCACCGGGGCGACCCTGCCTTCGACGACGCCGCCGCCACGGCCCGACAACCTCCCGCCCGAGCGCGCCACCCCCGGACCACGCAGATGATCAACGGCGGATGGGGGTGACCGGCGGGTTCCCGAGCAGGGCCAGCACGTCGTCGTGGATGCGGCCGTTGGTGGCCAGAGCGTTCCCGCCGAGCGGACCGGGTTTGCCGCTCAGGTCGGTGAAGCGGCCGCCGGCCTCTTCGACGATGACCGTCAGCGCCGCCATGTCGTGCAGGGCAAGGTCTGGCTCGCAGGCGATGTCGACGGCACCGTCGGCGAGCAGCATGTACGACCAGAAATCACCGTAGGCGCGGGTTCGCCAGCATGCTCGCATCAGGTCGAGGAACGCGTCGAGCTTGCCGGCCTCCTCCCATCCCCACAGGGACGAGTACGAGAGCGACGCCCGGTCCAGGGTGGCCACCTCCGACACCCGGCAGCGGCTCGCGGCGGCCAGCGACTTGCCGGTCCAGGTGCCCGTGCCGCGGGCGGCCCACCAGCGCCGGCCCAGGGCGGGCGCCGACACGACGCCGGCGACCACGTCGTCGTCGACCATCAGAGCCAGCAACGTGGCCCAGACCGGCACGCCGCGCAGGTAGTTCTTCGTGCCGTCGATCGGGTCCACCACCCAGCGCCGCGACCCCCAGCCCTCCGCGCCCATCTCCTCGCCGAGCACGGCGTCGCGCGGGCGCGCCCGGGCCAGGGTGCGGCGGATCGCCTCCTCGGTCGCGCGGTCGGCGTCGGTGACCGGTGTGGCGTCCGGTTTGGTGTCGACCCGCAGGTCCCGCGCCCGGAACCGCTGCATCGTCTGCGCATCCGCGTCGTCGGCGAGGACGTGCGCGAAACGGATGTCGTCGTCGTAGCCCACGACCGGTCAACCTAGCGCGTCGAACCAGCCGTGCCGGTCAGCCGTGGGCAAAGATGACCTGCGGTCTTGTCCCGGCCGATGCGCCGACCGGTGCGTGACCGCCCCGTCGCGAAGGAGCCGCCGTGCCCGACACCGTCTTCGGCATCCCGCTGCACCCGCTGCTCGTCCACGCCGTCGTCGTCCTGGTGCCGCTGAGCGTCCTGGGAACAGTGGTCATCGCGCTCGTACCGCGCTGGCGGGGGACCTACGGCTGGCTGGTCGTCGCGGCGTCGGCGGTGTCCTTCGCCGCCGTGCCGCTGACGACGAGGAGCGGCAACGACCTCAAGGAGTCGCTCAGCCTCGGCGGGCCCGTGCTGGAGAAGGTGAACGAGCACCAGCAGATGGGCGAGCGGGTCATCTGGGCCGTCGGCGCGATGTTCGTCTTCAACCTGCTGCTCATGCTGGCGCACCGGGCCGGCCGACCGGCCGGCCAGCGCACCGCTCTGGCTGCCCTGGCCACGGTGGCCGCCCTCGTCTCCCTCGTCCTGGTGCTCATCACCGGACATCTCGGCTCGACGGCGGTCTGGAACCCGGCCGGCTGACCGCCACCGGAGGTCGGGCTCAGTCCCCGGCCTGCCGCTCCCGGCTGGTCAGCAGGCGGCGGAACGAGTCGACCCGGGCGCGGTCGAGCCGGCCGGCGGCAACGGCATCGTCGAGCGCGCACTCCGGCTCGGTCGCGCCATGTGTGCAACCGCGCGGGCAGTCGGCAGTCACGACGTCCAGGTCCGTGAAGGCGTGAACCAGGTGCCGGGGGTCGACGTGCGCGAGCCCGAAGGAGCGTATCCCCGGCGTGTCGATCACCCAGCCGCCGTCCGGCAGCCGCAGAGCGACGGCGCTGGCCGAGGTGTGCCGGCCACGGCCGGTGACCACGTTGACCCGACCGATGGCCCGATCGGCCCCCGGGACGAGCGCGTTCACCAGCGTCGACTTGCCGACACCCGAGTGCCCGACCAGCACGCTCCATCGGCTCGTGAGCCGTTCCCGGAGCGGGCCGAGGTCCTGTCCGAGGCCGGTGACCAGCGCCGGCACGCCGAGCGGTGCGTAGGTCGCGAGCAGGGCGGACGGATCGGCGAGGTCGGTCTTGGTCACGCACAGCAGCGGCTCCATACCAGCGTCGAAGGCCGCGACCAGACATCGGTCCACCAGTCGCGGTCTGGGCTGGGGCTCCGCTACGGCGGTGACGATGACCATCTGCTCGGCGTTCGCGACGATGACCCGCTCCACGGGATCGTCGTCGTCCGCCGTGCGCCGCAAGACGGTCGTCCGCCCGTCGACCCGGACGATGCGGCCCAGGCTTCCCTCGTCGCCGGACACGTCGCCGACGATCCCCACCCGGTCACCGACCACGACGGCCTTGCGGCCGAGCTCGCGCGCCCGCATCGCGGTGACCGCCTGGCCGTCCGGGCCGGCCAGGCAGGTGTAGCGTCCTCGGTCGACAGCGATCACCACTGCCGGCACGGCGTCGTCGTGGGCCGGCCGTATCTTGCTCCGCGGGCGCGTGCCGCGGCCGGGGCGCACCCTCGCGTCGGTCTCGTCGTAGGTGCGGGTCGGGCGTCGCCCGCTCACGTCGGGTCGCCGCCGAGCATTCGCGTCCACAGGCCGACGAAGTCCGGCAACGTCTTGGTGGTGGTCGCGACGTCCTCGACCACGACGCCCGGGACGGCCAGCCCCAGCAGTGCCCCCGCCTGCGCCATGCGGTGGTCACCGTAGGTGTGGAACGTCCCGCCGCGCAGCCGGTGGGGCCGGATCTCCAGCCCGTCGGCGGTCTCCGTCACGCCGGCGCCGAGCCTGCCGAGCTCGGTCGCGAGCGCCGCCAGGCGGTCGCTCTCGTGACCGCGAAGGTGGGCGATTCCGCGGAGATGGGACGTCGAGTCGGCCAGGGTCGCGAGCGCCGCGAGGACCGGCGTCAGCTCACCGACCTCGTGCAGGTCGACGTCGACTCCGCGGACGCGCACCGAGCCGTGGACGACCAGACCGTCGGCACCGAGGCGGCAGTCGCCACCCATGGCCGCCAACAGGTCGGGCAGTACGGCTCCTGCCTGGGTCGTGTGCGCCGGCCAGTGCGGCACCCGTACGGAGCCACCGACGACGAGAGCGGCCGCGAGGAACGGTGCGGCATTGGACAGGTCGGGCTCTATGAGCAGGTCGAGGGCCTTCACCGGACCGGGCGAGACCCGCCAGGTGTTCGGCTCCTCGTCGACGAGCACGCCGGCGGCCCTCAGCATTGCCACCGTCATCGCGATGTGCGGCTCGGAGGGCAGCGGCTTGCCCACGTGCTGGACGGTCACGCCCAGCTCGTACCGGGCGCCGGCGAGCAGCAGGCCGCTGACGAACTGCGACGACGCCGATGCGTCGATGGTGACGGGCCCCCCGACCACATGGCCGGTGCCACGGATCACGAACGGCAGGGCGCCTCGCCCGCCGTCGTCGATGTCGGCACCGAGTGTGCGCAGTGCCCCCAGCAGGGCGCCGACCGGGCGTTCCCGCGCACGGGGGTCGCCGTCGAAACGGATGTCGCCGGTGGCCGTCGCCGCCACCGGCGGGACGAATCGCATCACGGTGCCGGCGAGCCCGCAGTCGATGTCGCCGGGGCCGGTCAGAGGGGCAGGCGCGACCGACCAGTCCGGGCCGACGGTGTCCACGCCGACACCGAGAGTCCGCAACGCACCGGCCATGAGCACGGTGTCGCGAGCCCGCAGCGGGCGGCGGACCATGCTGGGCGCATCGGCGATGCCGGCCAGCACCAGCGCCCTGTTGGTCAGCGACTTCGACCCCGGCACGACCACGACGGCATCCAGCGGTCCGCTCGCGGACGGCGCCGACCAGCGCCCATCCGGCGTCGAGGTCGTGCCACTGCCCGGCATGGAGGCCAGTATCGCGGGTACACCGAGGTCATGCCCCGCCTGCGTCGTGTCGACTCCGCCGGCCCAGGCATCGCCCGCAAGCGCCGCGGCCGGGGCTTCTCCTACCAGTGGAACGACGGCCGCCCGGTCACCGAACCCGACGTGCTCGCCCGCATCCGCGACCTCGTGCTGCCGCCGGCCTGGCGGGACGTCTGGATCTGCCCGGTGGCCAACGGCCACATCCAGGCCGTGGGTACCGACGCCGCAGGGCGGCGGCAGTACCGCTACCACGATCGTTGGCGCGTTCTGCGAGACCGTGCGAAGCACGATCAGGTCCTTCTCGTGGCGCGACGGCTGCCGCGGGCACGGGCGGCGGTCGCGGAGCACCTCGTCCTTCCCGGTTATCCGCGCGAGCGCGTCCTCGCGGCCGCCTTCCAGCTCCTCGACCTCGGGTTCTTCCGGATCGGCGGCGAGCAGTACGCCGACGAGAACGGCTCGTACGGGCTGGCGACCATCCGGCGCGAACACGTCTCCCTGATCGGCGGTGCCGTCGTCTTCGACTATCCGGCCAAGAACGGCAAGCGGCGGATCCAGCACCTCGCCGACGAGGACCTGCGTGCCGTGGTGAAGGGCCTGCTCCGCAGGCGCGACGACCAACCGGAGCTGCTCGCGTACAAGCGAGGCCGCCAGTGGACCGACGTCCGCAGCGACGACATCAACGCCTACCTGCGCGAGGTCATCGGGGTCGACGCCACGGCCAAGGACTTCCGGACCTGGCACGCCACGGTGCTGATGGCTGTGGCCCTCGCCGTCTCGCGCGAGGTCGCCGACTCGCCGGGCAAGCGCCGGCGCGCCGTCGCCCGGGCGTACCACGAGGTCGCCGAGTACCTCGGCAACACGCCGGCCGTGGCGCGGGCGTCCTACGTCGATCCGCGGATCGTCGACCTCTACGACGGGGGCAGCACCGTCCTGAGGGCGCTGGAGCAAGCCGGCAGCGACGGCGGAGAAGGTCCGTTCCTGCACGGCGCGGTCGAGCGCGCCGTGCTGCGCCTGCTGTCCACTTGAGGACTACTCGGGGCCGGATACCGGCGTTCTCAGTCACTGGGACGTCTTCCGAGCGGGGATACGGGTACGCAGCAGTGCGGCCTGTGCGTATCCCGACTCCAACGAAGGGGTCGAGTGGGCCCGATGACTTCAGCCGCCGGGCAGCACGCGGTGGGCCTTGCTGCGTACCTCCGCCTTCGCCGCCCGGGCCGTGAGCTTCGCTTCCCTCTTGGCGGCCCGCGCTGCCCGCTTGGCATCGGTCGCGGCATGCCGGGCCCGCCAGCCCAGCCCGGGCCGGCCCTCGGTGTCGACCGCGGCGAGGAGCAGGCCGCCGGTGATGCCGACGTTCTCGAGGAAACGCTGGCGCATTCGGGACTTCTCGTCCGGATCGCCCGCCTCCCAGAACGGGTAGCCGGCGATGGTTGTGGGAACCATGGATCCGGCCAGCATCAACGACGCCAGCCGTGGGAGCGTGCCGGTGGCGAGCAGGGCACCGGCACCCACGTGGAGCGCTGCATTGATGCGCACCAGCGTGCGCGGGTTCGTGGGCGCCTGGGGCAGGTGCTTCTCCAGCAGGGGCGTGAGCCGGTCGGTGACCGGCTTGGCCTGATCCACCGCGGAGTCAGGGTCGCGGAGCATCTTCACACCCTGCACGATGAAGATCGACGCAAGCATGGGGCGGGCGACCAGCCGGACCAGAGTCATACCTCTTCCCTACCACGAAAGCGGTGGCCCTGAACCCGGAAACCGCGGCGTGGCAGGCTGGCAGGATGTGCGGCAGGTATGCAGTCAGCCACAGCGCGGACGAACTCGCGGAGGAGTTCGGCGTCGACCGGGTCGACGTGCGGGAGCGCCTCGAACCCGACTGGAACGTCGCGCCGACCAAGGACGTCTACGCCGTCCTGACCCGCCGCCGGCGCGACGCACCGGACGACCCGCCCGAGCGCCGGCTCAGGGTGCTTCGGTGGGGACTGGTGCCGTCGTGGGCCAAGGATCCGGCGATGGGTAACCGGTTGATCAATGCCCGGGTCGAGACCGCGCACGAGAAGCCGGCCTTCCGCCGTGCGTTCGCACTGCGCCGGTGCCTGCTCCCCGCCGACGGCTTCTACGAGTGGTACGGCGAGGTCAAGGGGAAGAAGCAGCCGTTCTTCATCCGCCCGCGCGACGGCGGCGTCATGGCCATGGCGGGCCTCTATGAGATCTGGCGCGACCCGACGGTCCCCGACGACGACGATCCGGAGGCGTTCCGGTGGACGTCGGTCGTCCTGACGACGACGGCTGAGGACGACATCGGCCAGATCCACGACCGTGCACCAATGATCGTCAGACCTGAGGACTGGGCAGTCTGGCTCGATCCTGGAACGGAGGACATCGGGGCCCTTCGGAGGCTGCTCGTCCCGGCCGCCCCCGGCCTGCTCGAGGCCTACCCGGTGTCGACCGACGTCAACAAGGTCGACAACAACGGGCCACAGCTCGTCGAACCGCTCCCGGCGGAGCGCGACGAGAGCGCCCTGTTTTAGTCGATGTGGGCGGCGGTGTAGAAGAGACAGTCCCGACGCGCCTGCTCGACCGACGTGGTCATCATGATCGGTGTCGTGCCCTCGACCGTCACCACCCGCCCGTCCGGGGTCGCGTGGAAGAGCCGCTCGGTGACCACACGGCCGCCCATGTCGGTGGCGAGCAACGGCATGGCTGCGCCGGGATCGATGTGGCCGATCGTCTGCCCCGCCGGCAGCATCCCGAAGTTGTACGCATCCAGACCCGGGATGATGGCCAGGTCGGTCATGTCGTCGATCTCGGTTCCGAAGGTGAACGCGACCTCGTGGTGCACGGTCACCCGATGGACCATCTCGACGACGCGGCTGGGCCTCGGCACCGGCCCCCCGAAGGGCACGGCGAATCCGTCCGCGTCGAGGAAACGCCGGACAACCCTCGTGGCGAACGCGGTGCCCTCGGGCAGGTGTGGCAGCCCGCATTCGACGGCTGCGGTCGGGCAACGGTCGGCCAGCGCCTCCATCAAGGTGTGGGCGGTGAAGCTCCACCGCAGCAGGAGGTCGGCGCAGAGCGCCGCCAGCCGCATTCCCTCCAGGCTGGGCTCGGGGAGTATCGCGTAGAAGGGGTTCTGCCCGGTGTTGTTGTGCAGGTCGATGGCGGCCTCGAGGTCGGCCGCACGCAGCTCCTCGAGGATCGACCGGGCGCAGCGGCGCATGCGGGTGGTGGCCGGCCCGAAGTCCCATACCCGGTTGAAGTCCTCCTGATCGTCCAGGTAGCGGTGGGCGAACCAGCCTTCCTGCGTCGCTGCACGGACGTTGCCGATCAGCACCCACAAGTCGAACGGATACTCGTCTCTCCGCCGCAGCACCTCGACCACCGCCCGGTAGCCGGACGGTTCGTTCCCGTGCAGGAGGCAGGCGACGAGCCGCGCTCGCGGGTTGACCGCCGTGACGGCAGCGGGGATACGGATCAGGGCCGGCTTGCCGGCGAGCTCGACCAGGATGTCCTCGTCCGACCCATCCAACAGCGACTTGAGGTCGTCGTAGCCGTCGAAGCGGTGGTAGAGGTCGGTCACGACCGGACAGAGTATCGCGACCGATCCGTCGTCGACGCGCCGGTCATTCGCCCACCGGCCAGGTGTGGACCGGCGTGCTCGAATAGGAACGTTGCTGGTACAACCGGACGAGCTCCAGGGCTGCGTCGGCCCGGTCGAGTCCGTGGTCGTCGATGAGCGTGCGCCAGGTGGCGATCTGCCAGTCGGCACCGGTCCTGCCCGAGAGGGTCCGTTCCTCGATGATCCCGAGGTAGTAGTCGACATCCACCTCGTCGACGCCCCAGTCGAGCAGGCCCTGGCGGGCGAGCGGCAGCAGGTGCCGCAGGAGCAACTCCGTGACCGGAACCTGAGCGCCGATTCGAGGCCAGTACAGCCGCGCCCCGAGGCCGTCGCGGGCGGCGGCGTAGAAGTTGTCCTTGGCGGTGGCGAAGCTCATCTGCTCCCACAGGTACGGCCGCCGACGAGAGACGATTCCTTGCAGCAACCCGTAGTACAGAACGCTGTTGGCGACCGAGTCAGGCACCGACGGTCCGGCGGGCAGCACCCGGTTCTCGATCCGCATGTGTGGCCTTCCTCGGAAGACCTCGTACACCGGCCGGTTCCAGCGGTAGATCGTGCCGTTGTGCAGTGTGAGTTCCGGCAGGTGCGGTACGTCGCCGGCGACCAGAACCTGGCTCGGATCCTCGTTGTCGTCGCAGATCGGCAGCAGCGCCGGGAAGTATCGGACGTTCTCGTCGAACAGCTCCCACAGCCCCTCGCCCTCGTCGAGCCACTTCTCGCCGAACCACACCCGGGGGCGAACGCCCTGCAGGATCAGCTCCTCGGTCCGGGTATCGGCGGCCTGCTCGAACAACGCGATCCTGGTCTCGTGGTGGAGCTGCTTGCCGAGGAAGAACGGGGAATTGGTCGCCGCGGCCAGCAGCGGTGCCGATATTGCCTGCGCGGCGTTCCAGTACAGGCCGAACTCGTGCGGATCCACCTGGAGGTGCAGCTGCATGGAGGTGCAGGCGGCTTCGAAGACGATGGAGTTGGTGCGGGTACTGAGCAGCTCCTCGCCTTGGATCCGGATGACGATGTCCTCACCCCTGGCCGCGAGGATCATGTCGTTCAGAGCCCGGTACCGGGGGTTCATCGACAGGTTCTGCTCGGTCACGTCGAAGCTGGTGAGCGTCGGCAGGATACCGATGATCATCACTCGGGCGCCGAGCTGCTCGGCGACGTCATACGCGTGATTGAGCGAACGGCGCAGCTCGCTGTCGATCGTGTGGAAGACGTGACCGGTCAGGACTCGCGGACTGACACCGAACTCGATGTTGAACTGCGCCAGTTCGGTCTGGAAGCCCGACGAGGCCAGGTTCTCCAGCAGCTTCGCGTTGATCGGCGCCGCGTTTCCGAGTGGATCGGTGAGATACACCTCCATCTCGACGCCGCACTGCCGGCGCCCGGTCTCGAACCGTCCGCCGTCGACGAGCTCGCGCAGGGCGACCAGGTTCCCCTTGACCTTCTCGCGGAATCGGGTCCGGTCCTCGCGGGTGAACTCTGTGACCTCGATGTCTCGGCCCATGACCCGGTCCCTCCGATGCGCCTGGTCTGCCACGAGTCTACGTACGGCGGTACTGTCCCGAACCGTGATGGACAGGGTCGTGACCACGCCCGAGGGCGACGCGCGGCTCGTCGTCGACGAGGCCGGTGGTCAGGTTCGCGGAACGCTCGTGCTCGGCCACGGTGCCGGCGGCGGCATCCAGGCCCGCGATCTCGTGGCGCTTGCGACGACTCTGCCGGGATCCGGGATCACCGTCGTCCGGGTGGAGCAGCCGTGGCGGCTGGCTGGACGCCGGGTCGCCCCGGCCCCGCGCACGCTCGACCGTGCCTGGCTTGCGGTGCTCGAGACGGTCCCGCGAGAGGGTCCCGTCGCGGTCGGCGGTCGCAGCGCCGGCGCCAGGGTCGCCTGCCGGACCGCGCGGGCGGTCGGTGCGGTGGCGGTGGTGGCGCTCGCCTTTCCGCTGCATCCTCCCGGCCGTCCCGAACGCTCGCGTTGGGACGAACTGGCCGGAGCCGGCGTTCCGACGCTGGTCGTCCAGGGCGACCGGGACGCCTTCGGTCGACCCAGCGAGTTTCCACCGGGGGAGCACGAGGTCGTCGTCGTCCCGCATGCCGACCACGGCATGGCGGTGCCGAAGTCGCAGGACCAGGCAGCGGCACTCGACCTGGTCGTGACGGCGGTGACGGGTTGGCTCGGGAATGTGTTGGCGCGTGGTCCGCGTTGACCAGCCCGTACGCTATCGACGTCGGAAGAGGGCTGAACAGCGTGAGCAGGTCCGGTGCCGGATATCTGGAGGCCAGGCCGGACGGGCGCCGGGCGAAGGCCGCCCCGGGCGGCGCGTCCCGGTGGGCGGAGTGGCCGACGACACCGACCCAACCGCGGATAACATCGCCAGCGATGGCCGTGACGGAGACCACCGAGCAGCGCGCACAGCGGTTCGAACGCGACGCGCTGCCCTACCTCGACCAGCTCTACTCGGCGGCGCTGCGGATGACCCGCAACGCCAGCGACGCGGAGGACCTGGTCCAGGAGACCTTCGCGAAGGCCTATGCCTCGTTCCACCAGTTCAAGGAGGGGACGAACCTCAAGGCCTGGCTCTATCGGATCCTCACCAACACCTTCATCAACTCGTACCGCAAGAAGCAGCGTGAGCCGCAGCAGAGTGCGTCCGAGGAGGTCGAGGACTGGCAGATGGCCAGGGCCGAGGCGCACACCTCGACCGGTCTGCGCTCAGCGGAGGCCGAGGCGCTGGCACATCTGCCCGACTCCGACGTCAAGGACGCACTGCAGCAGATTCCGGAGGAGTTCCGGATCGCGGTCTACCTCGCCGACGTCGAGGGATTCCCCTACAAGGACATTGCCGAGATCATGGGCACGCCGATCGGCACGGTCATGTCCCGGCTGCACCGTGGGCGCCGCCAGCTGCGTGCCCTGCTCGAGGACTACGCCCGCGAACGCGGGCTCGTACCGGCCGTGACCGAGGAGGTCGGAGGATGAGCTGCGGCGAGCCGCACGACAGTGACTGTGCGGAGATCCTCGAGCGCGTCTACGTGTTCCTCGACGGTGAGATGCCCGACGGGCCGCGCGCGTACGCACTGGTCGAGGAGCACCTGGACGAGTGTGCTCCGTGCCTTCGCAAGTACGACCTCGAGCGAGTGGTCAAGGCGCTGGTCGCCCGCTCCTGCTCCGAGCATGCACCCGCCGAGTTGCGTCAGCGCGTGCTCAGCCGCATCAGGGAGATCCGGGTCGAGATCGTCGACGGCTGAGCCGGTTCAGCTGTTCGGGCGCTTGCCGTGGTTGGCACCTTTGCGCTTACGGGCCTTGCGCTTACGGGCTGCTCTGCCCATGGTCGTCGTACTCCTTCGTCGGTGAGACGGGCGCGGTGGCCGGCAGGTCAGGACACGGCCGAGCGGCTGGGCTCGGAGGCGGTGCCGGCGTCCTCGATTGTCTCATGCTCTTCGCCGGTATCCGTCGCCTCGTCGGCGGCGAGGGGGTTCTCCTCCCGCCGGCCAGAGGTTCGCGTCATGCCCAGACCCGCGATGACGGCCAGCCCCGCCGCCAGCGCCACGTCGCCCGGACTGACCACCTCCGGACGCGGGGGGAACGCGACCGGAACCGTCTTGCCGAGCCACGGCAGCAGTGTGTCCGGCCCCATCGGCTCGCGGCCGGCCGGACCGACGACCGCGATCGGCTCCGCGCCGGCGCGTGTCGCGGCATCCGCGGAGACCGGGACGGCGCCGTTGAGCAACAGAACGAGCCCGTTGGCTGCCAGGCCGACCGCGACCAGCGCCGCCCCGGGAACGGCTCGGTTCACCCAGGCGTAGAAGGCCACGGTCAGCCAGGACAGGGCGGACAGGACCCCGAGCAGCGGCTCCCAGAGCCATCCGCACAGTACCGCCAGCACGGACAACGACAGCGCGGTCAGGAGCAACCTGTTGCGGCGCAGTGGCAGCCGCGAGAGGCCGGCCAGACTTCCTCCGCGGGCGTAACCGATTGCCACGCCGGCGGCCAGTGACAGGAGCACGAGCGTCACCCCGTCATCGTCGTCCTGTCGGACCGCCCGCCGCACTGCGCCACGCCCGAGATCGCGTACATCCGGTCGCGATGCCCGCCGCAACGGCGTCCGGCCTCGGTCGAGCTGCGGCCGTCGTGGTGGAATGCCCCAGCCGGCGTTGTGGTGCACCGACCGAGGAGAGCGCGCGTGACCGAGCAGATCTGCGCCGAGATGGTGGCCAACGTCTTCTCCGTGGCCGTCACCGAGGGCGATCAGGTGGAGGCGGGCGCCACGCTTCTCGTGCTCGAGTCGATGAAGATGGAGATCCCCGTCCTGTGCGAGACCGGCGGCATGGTCACGGAGGTCAAGGTCCGGCCTGGTGATGTCGTCCAGGAGGGCGACGTCCTGGTGGTGGTGAGGTGACCGGGCCGGCCCCCGGCCTGGTTGCCGAGGTCACGCACCTGGTGCGGGAGGACGACACCGCGACCGCCATGGGCTCCGGCGACGTCCCGGTTCTCGCGACCCCGAGGCTGCTGGCGTTAGCGGAGGCCGCGACGGTTGCAGCAGTCGCCGGGACCGTCTCGTCGGAGCGGACCAGTGTCGGCACGCGGGTCGAGCTGGAACACCTGGCGGCGAGCCCGGTCGGAGTCCGGGTGTCGGTCCGCGCCGAGCTGGTCGGAGTCGACGGTCGGCTGCTGCGCTTCGAGATCGTGGCCGAGCATCCCGACGGCCGCATGGTCGCACACGGCCGGATCACCCGTGTCGTCGTCGACCGGGTCCGGTTTCTCCGGCGCTCGGGCGCCCCGGACCGCTGAACGGAAGGTGATCGCCGGATCAGGAGCAGCGGTCGGTCGGATCGAGCGCGGCCGAGGTCGCGGTGATCCGGACCGTCACCACCGAGGCGTTGTCGTCGTCGTCGGTCTCGAGCAGGAGCTCTCTCGGGTCGGCCTCGTTGTGCAGGCAGTAGAGCCCGTCGGGGAGGTCGGCCGGCAGGTCGAGGTGCTGGTCGGCGAGATCGGCGCTGTACACGTCGGCCCAGCCGGGCCTGATCCCTTGGACCCGGTCCCGGCTGCAGTCACCGTAGAACTGCGCGAACCGGACCGGCGATGCGGTGGCCGTCACCCGGTTGTCGCGCAGGCAGAAGCTGACCTTGTCCGACGCCACCAGCGGAGACCTCTCGCCCGGCCTGGTCAGGGTGTAGCGGGCCATCGCGTCGAAGTGCCAGTGCCCGTGCTCCGGGTGGTCGAGCATGCACCCGCCGGTTCGGGTCGTCGTGACCACGTCGGTCGCTTGGTCGTAGCGGGCGTTGCCGGCAACATCGTGGTAGAGCACCTGCGAGGCGTGGCGCTGACCCGGCGGACACGGGAGCAGGCCGTCGGGGACCACCTCGGCCGGACCGAGGCCGGCGTTGGCGATGATCGACGCGAACCGCATCCGACGCTGTCCGTCGACGATCTCGAGGTGGACGTTCTCCGCCGGCAGGCTGCGCAGGTTCGGCAGTAGTCGGGCACCGACCGGCACTCGCCGCGGGTCGGGAGGCGGCAAGGCGGTCTTCGTCGGAGTGGGTTCGGTCGTCTGGCTCACCTGGGCGCCGGCATCGTCGTCGTCGGACATCAACGTTCCCGCGCCGAGCAGGGCGACGATCAGCACGGATGCTCCCACGCTGACCGTCGTGATCGCGGTGGCACGCGTCAGTTGCATGACGCCCTCTCGTCGGCACTCCACCTCTCACGTTACGTGAAACGCGACACCGGGCGGACAGGTTCGTCCGCCGGTGCGTCAGTCGAGGGCCAGCGAGTAGGCGATCAGGTCGACGCCCGGCACCGGCGACCAGTCCCGGGCGGGCTCGCGGACGAAGCCCATGCTCTCGTAGAGCCGGTGCGGTACAGCCGCGCCGGCAGGGGTCGACAGCACCAGGGCGCGGAACCCCTGCGCCCCGGCTCGGTCGACGCAGGCCTCGGTGAGAGCGCGGCCGATCCCTCGGCCCTGGGCGTCGGGCCGCACCGCAAGCATCCGGAACTCTGCCTCGTCCGCCCGGGCAAGCTCGCGATATCGGCTGCCGGCCGGGCAGAAGGTGACGGTGCCGAGCACCCGGTGGTCGGATCCCGTGGACTCGACCGCCACCAGCAGTTCGGCGGCCGCAGCGCGGCTGGCCGTGTCGCCGAGCTCGTCGGCGTAGCCGCCAACGGCCATGCCCACGGCGCGGTAGGCGGCCAGGGTGACGGCACTCGCCTCGGCGAGCTCGTCGGACCTGGCCGCCCGCACCACGAGCGTTCCGGCTGCCCTCACGCCCGGCAGGGTAGCCGGAGGGGTCGGAGTCAGCGCAGTGCGTAGGGCCGCGACGGCAGGTCCATGGACCAGCGGTCCTGGGCGAGGGGCATCGGCGAACGGCGGGGACCGCCGTCCTCGGCGAGCCAGTTGGCGACCGCGATCACGGCGGTCACCAGCAGGCTGATGAGCAGGGCTGCGATCAGAAGTGTGGTCATGGCTGGAAGTCTGCCTTAGTGGACTTTCTGCCACCAGTGGCAGGCCAGACACAGTACATCGACATTCTGCCATTCTCTGTGCCACACTGTCTCCGTGCTGAAAAACGTTGTGGCCGTCGTGATGGACGGCGTCGCTCCCTTCGAGTTGGGCGTGCTGTGCGAGGCGTTCGGAGTCGACCGGTCCGACGCGGGCGTACCCACGATCGACTTCGCGGTCTGCGGTGTGACACCCGGGCCGGTCGAGACGTCGATGGGGTTCTCGCTGGTGGTCGGCGAGGGCTTGGACCGCGTGGCTGAGGCCGACCTTGTCGCTGTGCCCGCCATGCCTCGCGACGCCGGCTACCCCGAGCCCGTGCTGGAGGCGTTGCGCGCGGCGAACGAGCGTGGGGCCCGCGTGATGTCGGTCTGTACCGGCGCGTTCGTCCTGGCGGCGGCGGGACTGCTCGACGGCCGACGCTGCACGACGCACTGGCGCTACAGCGACGAGCTCGCCGCCCGTTACCCACTCGCGAAGGTCGACCCGGACGTGCTCTACGTCGACGACGACAACGTGATCACCAGCGCTGGCTCGGCAGCCGGCCTCGACGCCAGCCTGCATCTGTGGCGCGAGGAGTACGGTGCGGCGATCGCAGCCGCCGTGGCGCGGCGGATGGTCGTGCCGCCGCACCGCGACGGCGGACAGGCGCAGTTCGTCGAAGCTCCCATCCGGGCGGCGAACGCACCGACCCTGGCCGGTGTGCTCGACTACATGGCGAGTCATCTCGGCGAGGAGATGACCATCGACTCGGTGGCCCGGCTGGCCAACATGTCCTCGCGCACCTTCGCGCGGCGGTTCCGGGCCGAGACCGGCACGACCCCGTACGACTGGCTGCTCGCCCGCCGGGTGACCGAGGCCCAACGGCTGCTCGAGGAGGGCGACGATCCGATCGAGCGCGTGGCCGTGCTCTGCGGCTTCGGGACGGCGGGTGCGCTGCGGCACCACTTCGCGAAACGGCTCGGCACGACTCCGCAGGCCTACCGCGCCGCCTTCTGCCACCGCGACCGCTGACCCTTGGCCTGCCGGCCGGCTCAGATGCCGGTCGTCGAGCGCGGGTAGGCCACGTCGGGGTCACAGACGACGTTGACGAGGTACGGAACGCCCGCTGCGAAGGCCCGTCGCAGGGCCGCGCCGATCTGGTCGGGACGTGTCACCGTCTCGCCCGCGCCACCGAGCGCCGTCACGATGGCGTCGTATCGGGTCTCGCGGCGCAGGTCCGCGGCGACGTCGTACCCGTAGAGCAGACGCATCGGATGCTTCTCGAGCCCCCACGCGCCGTTGTTGCCCACGATCATGACGACCGGTAGGTCGTGCCGGACCATCGTGTCGACGTCCATCAGGGACAGCCCGGCCGCGCCATCGCCGTAGAGCAGGACGACCTGGCTCGAAGGGCGGGCCAGCCGCGCGGCGGCGGCGGCGCCCGCTCCGGCGCCCAGGCAGCCGTACGGCCCGGGGTCGAGCCAGCAGCCGGGCCGGCCGGGCTCCACGAACTTGCCCGCCCAGGAGACGAAGTCACCGCCGTCACCGATCACGACGGCGTCGTCGTCGAGAAGCGGTATCAGCTCGCCGTAGATCCGAGCCGGATGGATCGGCTCGGCGTCGGCCGCGAGCACGGGCGCATCGCGCTCCGCGGCGGCGACGACCCCGGCGTGCAGGTCCGCCTGCCAATCCTCGTACGTCGCGCGGTGCGGTCGTGCGGCATGCGCCGTGAGGAGTCCGTCGAAGACCAGCGTGAGATCGCCTGCGGCCGCAGCCGCAAGGTCGACGTGTGTCGCCAGCACTCCGGGGGAGTCGGCCAGGTGCACCACGCGCGCGGGCGGGTTCGCCTCGCGCCCGCCGAAGACGCCGAAGCCGAGGCGGAAGTCCAGCGGCGTGCCCGCCACGACGACCAGGTCCGCGCTCGCGAACGCCGCCGACCGGGCCCGGGAGGCGAGCAACCGATGGCCCCGGCGCAGGATGCCGCGTCCCATGCCGTTGGCGACGACCGGGATACCGACCTCTTCCGCGAACCGCAGGGCAGCCTGCTCGGCTCCGTCCATCCATACGTCCGAACCGAGCACCAGAACCGGGCGCTCCGCCGCCGCCAGCACGGTGGCGACCGCCGAGAGATCGTCGGAATTCGGGACGATCGGTTCGCGGGCGGCGGGTGCCGGGATCTCCACTTCGGCTCGGCTGAACAGTTCGTCCATCGGCACGTCGACGAACACCGGGCCCCGGTGGGAGGCGTCGGCGACGGTCAACGCCTGGTCGAGCACGCGCGCCACGTCCGCTGTCGTGAGCGCCGTGACGGAGTGCTTGGTGACCGGGGCGAGCATCGGCGGATGGTCGAGCTCCTGCAACGCTCCCGTACCCCAGCGGAACTGCGGCGCCCGGCCGCCGAGAGCAAGCAGGGGGACCCCGCTGAAGTAGGCCTGGGCGATCCCGCTGGCACCGTTGGTGACACCGGGCCCGGCCGTGAGCACGGCGAGCCCCGGGCGGCGGGTGAGCTTCGCGGTCGCCTCCGCGCCGAACACCGCCGTCTGCTCGTGGCGCACGTCGACCAGGCGCATCCGCGGCTGCTCGCGGACCGCCGCGTCGTAGAGCGGGAACACGTGCGCGCCGGAGAGGGTCCACATCGTGTCGACGCCGTGGTTGGCGAACACGGCGCGGGCATGGTCGCCGGCGTGACCCTCCAGCACGACCGGGCCGGAGTCGTTGCGCTGCGCCACACCCACGGGGCGACGCTACACGCGAGCACGTCCGGGGCCGTCCCCCCTGGCGTTGATCATGGCGAACCGGGGCCGACAGCGCCTCGGACAGGCCCACTTCGCCATGATCAACGCGGGATAGGGGCGCCGTCAGGGGCGGCGGAAGACCCGCGGAGCGCTGACCCGCAGGGAGCGCTGCAGCGCGATCAGCAGGTCCGGTCGGCAGGTCGGGCTGAGGGCCGGCTCCGCGGTCGCGTCCTGGGCGGGCGTCCCGGTGACACCCAGGAGGAGCTGAAGATGCAGCGCGCGCGCATAGGCGATGCCGTTGGCGCGCACGGCCGGCTCGCGCAGGCCGGACGGCACCGGATCGGCCCAGATCGTCGACAGCCGCTCCAGCCAGTGTTCGAGCGTGTCGACCGTCACCTGGTCGCGGTGCAACAGCGACATCGTCGCGTAGGCGAGCCGGTCGTCCTCGCCGGCGGCGAAGCGATGGTCCGTGGGGATGAGCAAGCGTTCGGCAACGACGTCGAGCAGAACCCGAAGCTCGTCGGCGCCGATGTGCCGTGACGCCGCCAGCGTCCCGAGGACGTCCGCGCCGTGCGCGATCGCGTGCGCCCAACCGCGGCCGGGAATCCACCCCCGCAGGTCTCGTTCGGCCAGGAGCCACGCGACCGACCGGTCGGCCCAGGTGAGCACGGTCGTCGGGTGGAGGGTGTGGGTGGTGTTGTCACGGGCGATCACCGCCGCCAGGCAGACCGCCGAGAACGACCGCCGCAGAACGGTGTCGGTTCCGTCCTCGCCCAGGCCCACGCGCAGGCCGAGGACGAGGCCGTCACCCAGACCGGCGAGCAACTCGTCGTAGACGCCTTCGGACACCCACGTCGACAGGATGGAGTAAGCGATGTCGTCGCGCACCCGGGGGTCGGGGTTGCCGAGCATGGTCACCAGGTCGGTGGTGAGGTCGTCGAGAGCGGCACCGTGGGGGACCCGGTAGCCGTCGGCGACGACCCGCTCCCAGTAGGACATCCGCACCGGGGCATCTTCGCAGAGGTGGGGACCTGGTGATGCCGCGGGTCCGCGGCCTGGGAGGCGTCGATCGGCAGCTCCGGAAGGGTGCCGCGGCCGCATTAGGCTCGCGGACGTGCCGTCGCTCAACGACGTCGTCCGCCAGTACACCGACCTCTCCGAGGCCGACCTGGACTGGCTGCACGCGCTTGTCGCCGACTGGCAGCTCCTGGCCGATCTGTCCTTCGCCGACCTCGTCCTGTGGGTTCCCGACCGCACCGGCGAGGGATTCCGAGCAGCCGCCCAGATGCGACCCACGACGGGGGCGACCGCGTATCCCGAGGATCTCGTCGGGTCGCACCTCCAGCGGGGTCGGCGCCCACTGGTCGAGGCCGCATTCGACGAGGGCACCATCCGCCGCGACGGCGATCCGGAGTGGTGGGACGACGTGCCGGTCCGGATCGAGGCGATCCCCGTCCGCCGTGACGACCACGTGCTGGCCGTCGTCGCCCGGCACACGAACCTCACGTCGGTGCGGACCCCGAGCCGGCTGGAGCTCGCCTACCTCGAGTGCGCGGGACAACTGGCCAAGCTCGTGGCGGAGGGCCGCTTCCCGAGTCCGGGAACGGGCATGGGCCGTCGTGGCGCGCCGCGGGTCGGGGACGGTCTGATCCGCCTCGACGCCGAGGGTTTGGTGACCTACGCGAGCCCGAACGCGCTGTCGGTCTACCGACGGCTCGGGCTGACCGCCGATCTGGTGGGGGAGCGGCTGGGCGAGGTCACGGCCCGGCTGGCGCCGCGGGCGGGTGCGGTCGACGAGGCACTGGAGGTCGTGGTCGGCGGACGTGCACACCGGCGGACCGAGGTCGAGGGCACCGGCGCGGTGATGACGCTCCGGGCGATCCCGCTCGATCCGGGCGGTGTGCACGTGGGCGCGCTGGTCCTGTGCCGCGACGTCACCGAGGTTCGACGACGGGAGCGTCAGCTCATCACCAAAGACGCGACGATCCGCGAGATCCACCACCGGGTCAAGAACAACCTGCAGACGGTCGCCGCGCTGCTGCGGCTCCAGGCCCGCCGGATCGACCCGCCGGAGGGGCGCGCCGCACTCGAGGAGGCGGTCCGGCGGGTGGGGACGATTGCGATCGTCCACGACACGCTGTCGCAGACCGTCGACGACACGGTCGACTTCGACCGTGTCGCGGACCAGCTGCTCGCCATGGTGGCCGAGGTGGCCACCGCCGAACCACTGGTCCGGGCGACCCGATCCGGGACGTTCGGTGTTCTCGATGCCGGCGTCGCGACCCCGCTGGCGATGGCGATCACCGAACTGCTCCAGAATGCCGTGGAGCACGGCCTCGGCGGGGCACCCGGGTGCGTCGAACTGGCGGCCGACCGGCGAGCGGGCCGGCTTCGCGTCGCCGTCGACGACGATGGGCGCGGACTGCCGCGCGGCTTCGACGCGGAGGAGTCCGGCCGGCTCGGCCTGCAGATCGTCCGGACGCTGGTGGTCGGCGAGCTCGGCGGAACCCTCGACGTGGGCCCGCGTCGCGACGGCGGCACCCGGGTCGTCCTGGACCTGCCGGTCCACGGATGAGCGCCTGCAGCTGGTGTTCCACCCATTCGGGGGCCGGACGCGGACAACAAGCAGTGCGCCCCGCCGGCCGGCATGGCGGGCGGGGCGCGACCGGTCCGTCTAGTAGGCGCGTGCCCTCGCCCGGGCGTTGCGCCGCTTCAGCGCGCGACGCTCGTCCTCGGACAGTCCGCCCCAGACACCGGCGTCCTGCCCGCTCTCGAGCGCCCACTGCAGGCACTCCTCGCGGACGTCGCATCGACGGCAGACCGCCTTGGCCTCCTCGATCTGCAGCAAAGCCGGGCCGGTGTTGCCGATCGGGAAGAACAGCTCGGGGTCCTCGTCACGGCAGGCGGCGCGATGACGCCAGTCCATGAGTCTCACAGCTCCTCGTATGGGCGGCGCCGTCGGTCGGACTTTCCGGCCGGCGACGCGTGACTTCACGTGAAATGCTTCACGAATTCATGCGTTCCGAAACCAGACAACGTCTGGGGGGGTCACATAGATCCGGCCGCGCTCCACCGTGTCCGCGCGGCAGTGCAAGGGTGACAAATCTGTGACCCGAGAACAAGGCTTCTGTGGTGCTCGTCTCACTCAGAATCGTGTCGGCTACGTCACAGTAGTAGGACAAACCGAACAAACCGGGAGTGGATCGTCAGAGCACGACGTGCAGCGCCGCCGGGTGTGACCGCAACGTCATCGTCGACCGCTCCCCGAGGAAGTCGCCGTCGACCTGTACGGGCACCGGTCGCGGTGAGGTCAGCGTGAATACTGCCTGGTCGTGCAGGAGGATCACGTCCCGCCCCCGCGGCCCGCGGCGGGCCGACAGGGTGATCTCGGCGAGGTGCCGAAGTGTCGCAGCCACTCCCAACCGGCTGAGGGCGAACAGGTCCAGCCCGGTGTCGAAGCTCGCCCGCGGCGTCGGGTTGAGCGGACGCCCGCCGAGGTAGGTCCACGGGGCACAGTTGGTGACGACGGCCAGCGAGATACCGGGAACCGGGTCGGCATCGTCGCGCTCGAGCACGATCTGGCCCTCCGAGCGGTCCTCCTGGGCGAAGAACCGGCGGACCGCGGCGCGGGTGTAGAGACCGACGGTCGAGCGCTTGCCTCGCTCGCGTAGCTCTTCGACCCGGCGGATGACGTCTGCGTCGAACCCGACCCCCGCGCAGAAGGTGAACCACCTCTCGTCGAGTCGGCCGAGTCCCAACGGCGTGCGGCGGTGCGAGCGCACCGCATCGAGCACAAGACCCGTCGCCTCCACCGGATCCTCGGGCAGGCCGAGGTTGCGGGCAAGGACATTGGTGCTGCCCCCCGGAACGATGGCCAGGTCGGGAACCCGGTGCCCGGACGCGTCGTCGTCGAGCAGTCCGTTGACCACCTCGTTGACGGTGCCGTCGCCACCGACGGCGACGACGAGGTCGAGTCCGTCGCGGCGTGCCTCGCGGGCCAACTCGACGGCGTGACCTCGATGGCCGGTCTCCTCGACGTCGAGCTTGAGGTCGTAGCGGAGGGCCGCCAGCAGCACGTCGCGCGTGCGCTGCGATGTCGTCGTCGCGCGGTGGTTGACGACGACGAGGGCGCGCATGCCGGCCAGCGTAACGCCGGACGCCGTGACGTCCGGGCTGTGGCCGTACGCTGGCCGCGTGCCCACGGACGAGACTTCGCGCCGCACGCGTGGTCCCGCGATCGCCACCGCGGTCGTCGTCGCCCAGGGCCTTGCCCTGGTGGCGTTCGGCGCGTGGCTCATGGTCGCGCGGTCGGGTGACACGCCGAGCAACGAATCGGTCTACCGGGGGTCGACGGCGTACATGTTCGTGACCGGTGCGCTCGTGTTGCTGGTCGCTGTGGCGGCACGGCGCGGGGTCGGGTGGGCCATGGGTGCCGCCGTGTTCGTCCAGCTGTTGGCTCTGGCGGTGACCTACGAGATGGCCAAGGAGGGCTTCTGGGCCGGTGCGGTTCCGCTCGGGCTCGCGTCGGTCGTGGCGCTGCTGTCCCTGCTCTCGCCGTCCGGCCGGGCCGCCTTCGGCCGCTCCTGAGCAACGAGAGTCCACACCACGAAGGACCGCCCGGACCCTGGAGCAGTGCTCAGATGTCCTCGGCGAGCAGGCCCTCTCGCAGCCGGGTGATCGTGCGGGCGAGCAACCGTGAGACATGCATCTGCGAGATGCCGACCTCGGTCGCGATCTGCGACTGCGTCATGCCCGCGAAGAAGCGCAGCAGCAGGATCCGGCGCTCACGCTCGGGCAGGGTCGCGAGTAGAGGTTTGAGCGCCTCTCGGTTCTCGACGCCCTCGAGCGCGGTGTCCTCGCTGCCCAGCATGTCGAGGACGGACGGTCCGTCGGGCTCGCCCGCGTCGGGCGCGTCCAGTGAGAGCGTGCTGTAGGCGGCCGCCGACTCGAGGCCTTCGAGGACGTCGTCCTCGCTGGCTCCGACTCGCTCGGCCAGCTCCGTGACGGTGGGCGATCGGCCCAGCTCCTGGGTCAGCGCACTGGTGGCCGATCCGATCGCCAGACGCAGTTCCTGGAGCCGGCGCGGGACGCGCACGGCCCAGCCCTTGTCGCGGAACCAGCGCTTGATCTCGCCGACGATCGTCGGGGTCGCGTACGTCGAGAACTCGACGCCGCGCTCCGGGTCGTACCTGTCGATCGCCTTGATCAACCCGATGGTGGCCACCTGGACGAGGTCGTCGTAGGGTTCGCCGCGGTTGCGGAAGCGGCGGGCGAGGTGTTCGACGAGCGGCTGGTGCAGCGTGACCAGGTGGTTGCGGGTCTCCTCGCGGCGTGGATCATCGGCCGGGAGCGTCGCGAGCTCCGCCAGCAGGTCGCGACTCTCCTCCCGGTCCACCCCCATCCCGGCGGAGGTCACCCGGTGCTCACATTCCGCTGCTTGCGCAGCGTGAGCGTCACGTGCCCGTCGCTGATCGACGCATCGACCTCGCCGGCCAGGGCCGTGAGAACGATCCAGGCGAACGTGTCGCGGGGCGGTGGATCGGTGGTGGCGGAGGGCACGGAGACGGCGACCTGGAACTGATCGGGCTGGAGGTCGAAGCGGCAGTCGATGCGCGCACCGGGCGTCGCCAGGGGGAGCAACAGTGCGCAGGCCTCGTCCACGGCGATCCGCAGGTCCTCGATGTCGTCGATGGTGAAGTCGAGCCGGGCGGCAAGCCCGGCGGTCGTCGCGCGCAGGACGGCGAGGTACGCGCCCGATGCGGGAACGCGGAGTTCGACGTGGTCGTCGGGCGCGACTGGCAGATGGTTCACGTGTCTCCTCGGGCCTCACGATCAGGACAGCATGCGTCGCACGGCCGACGTGCTGGTGTCTTCGCGGGTCGACGCTCGTCGACCGGTCAGGCAGCCTTCTTGGTCTCGGCGAAGATCTCTGCGATCTCGTCGATCTTGGCCAGCAGCTGGTCCGCCACAGCCGGATCGGTCGATGCCTTGGCGCCACCGCCGCCGCCGGCCAGCTTGGTGGCCTCGTTGAACAGCTGGTGCAGGCCGGGGTACTTCTCGAAGTGCGGAGGCTTGAAGTAGTCGGTCCAGAGCACCCAGAGGTGGTGCTTCACGAGCTCTGCCCGCTGTTCCTTGATGATCAGTGCACGCGTACGGAAGTCGGGGTCGTCGTTGTCCTGGTACTTCTCACAGATCGCCTTGACCGACTGGGCCTCGATCCGGGCCTGAGCGGGGTCGTAGACGCCGCAGGGCAGATCACAGTGGGCCGAGACTTCGATGGTCCGAGCGAACAGACGCTTGAGCATCCGATGGGTCCTCTCCGTACGGGGCGGTTGACCGCTGGCCTACCCGGGCGACACTACTCCCGAACCTGGACCACCTGGAGAGGAAGGGCACCGGTGCCACGCTGGGGATTCGCCGTCGTCAGGGGCCGCTCGATGGAGCCGACACTGCATGACGGCGACCGGCTCGTCGTCCACTACGGGGGACGGCCGCGACCAGGTCGGGTCGTCGTCGTCCGGCTACCCGGCCGGGCGGATCTGTCGGTGAAGCGGATCGGATGGCGGGACGCGGACGGCTGGTGGGTCGAACGCGACAACCCCCGGGAAGGTGTCGACTCCTGGCAGGTCGGCGCCGTTGATTCGGACCGCGTTCTCGCCGTGGCGCTGGTCCGGCTCTGGCCCCGGCCGCGATTGTTGATGGGCGTGCCGCCGGCGCCGAGCCGGTGACAGGCGGACCCTCAGACCAGGTGGGGCTCGAGCAGTGTCATGGCCGCGGCCGGGTCCTCGACGTGCGCGTTGTGACCCAGGCCGGGCAGGGTGACCCGGGTCGAGGCCGGCATGACCAGCTGGTCGTCGGTGACCATCGGGTCGTGCTCGCCTCGGGCCAGGACCACGGTGGAACGTGCAGCACAGAGCAGGCCGCGCAGATCGGGTGCGCCGACGGAGAAGACGGCCGGGTCCATGGCCAGGCGCCAGCGTCCGCCCTCCTGGCGCACACCGGCCCCGACCGCATCGTCGTCAGTGGTGAGCAGGCCGGCGAGTCCCGACACGCGCAGGTAGCGCGCTGTCGCGTCCGCACGCGACGGGAACCAGGAAACCGGCCGCAGCGCGAGAGCCCTGGCCTTGTCCAGTTCATCGGTGGTCCAGTCGACCTTGATCCCGAGGCCGACGACGGACTCGACCGGCACGCCGAACCAGCCGGACGCCAGGGTCAGGCCCAGGACACCACCCAGGGAGTGCCCCAGCACGACCAGGCGTTCCACGCCGTCGACGAGCCCGGCCAGGCCGGCCGCCAGGGCACCGAACGAGTAGCCGGGCAGTGCGTCGGAGCCGCCGTGTCCGGGCAGGTCCGGCGCCAGCCAGCGACCTGCCCACCGCTCGGCGAGGAGCGGGGTCCACCGACTCCATACGTCCCCGGTCGCTCCGAGGCCGTGGACCAGCAGAAGGACGGGTTCGCCCACGCCCCCACCCTGTACGCGCAACTCGGCCACCACGGCGGAAGCCTTTCATTCGCCGCGACAGCTGTCTGCGCGATGAGGGTTCGACCGGTCAGCGAGCGGTGTAACCACCGTCGACGGTGTAGTAGCTGCCGGTCACGAAGGATGCGGCATCGCTGGCCAACCAGGCGACAAGTTCGGCGACCTCGTCCGGCGTGCCGAGCCGACCGAGCGCGTGCTGACCGGCGAGGAACTCCTGGGCTGCGGCATCGAGGTTCGCGTCGACGAGCGGCGTGTGGATGAAGCCCGGACCGACGGCATTGACTCGGATGCCGTCGGTCGCATGCTCGAGAGCTGCGGTACGCGTCAATCCGACCACGCCATGCTTCGCAGCCACATAGGCCGGCGCGTTGGCGAATCCGACACTGCCGAGGATCGACGCCATGTTGACGATCGAGCCGCCGCCGGTCGAGCGCATCCGCTGGATCTCGGCGCGCGTGCAGTAGAAGACACCGTCGAGGTTCACCGAGATCACCGATCGCCAGCTCTCCAGCGGGTAGTCGCCGGTGGTGGCGCTCGCTCCTCCGATTCCCGCGTTGTTGACCGCGACGTCGAGGCCACCCAGCTGATCGACCGTCGCGGCGATCATCGCGTCCACCGACGCGGGATCGGACACGTCGGCGGTCACAGCGGCGGCCGCGTCTCCGATCTCGTCCGCGACCCGGCGGGCGGCCTGCTCGTCCAGGTCGGCCACCATGACCCTCGCTCCCCGCGCGGCGAGCACCGTGGCACAGGCCTCGCCGATTCCCGAGCCGCCTCCGGTGACCAGCGCTACCGCACCGGTGAGATCGGTTCCCGCCATGTTCGCTCCCTCGAATTCGGACGTCGGATTACACGAAGTCGGTGGTCGGAGCTCGTCCCCGCCGACGGTCCACCCTCTGCCCAGATCATGGCAGGAGAGAGGAATGTTGACATCGGGTGAGGTCAACAAGGTGGAGTTTCTCCACCGTCAGGTTGCGCATGGGATACGACATGCAGGAGGTCGACGTCTGCATGCGGTCCAGTTCGGAGCGGCGCAGACGGCACCCGTTCAGGCACGCACACCGGACGGGAAGATCTTCACCGTGTCGGCGGTCATGCCCACTCCTTCCGGTCTCGTGCTCGCGCTCGGCCGCTGACCGGGTCGCTGAGCGCCGCTCGCGGACCTGGATAGGGTCGGGCTCGTGTTCGCGGTCTACGCCGACAGTCTCGACGCCGACGATCCCCTGACCGGACTGGCGCTCGGCGAGCGGCCGGAGCCCGTGGTCGGCCCGGGCTGGACGACGGTCGCCGTGCGTGCAGCCGCGCTCAACCACCACGACATCTGGTCGCTGCGGGGGGTCGGACTGACGCCCGACCGGTTGCCGATGATCCTCGGCTGCGACGCCGCCGGCGTCGACGAGGACGGCAACGAGGTCGTCGTCCACGCCGTGATCGCGGCCGACGACTGGCTCGGCGACGAGACACTCGACCCGAAGCGGTCACTGCTGTCAGAGCTGCATCAGGGGACGCTCGCCCAGCGGCTCGCCGTGCCGCGCCGCAACCTCGTCGCCAAGCCGGCCGCCCTGTCGTTCGAGGAGGCCGCCTGCCTGCCGACGGCCTGGCTCACGGCCTACCGGATGCTGTTCACCCGGGCTCAGGTCGCTCCGGGAACCACGGTCCTGGTCCAGGGCGCCGGAGGCGGCGTCGCCACCGCGCTCATCGCCCTGGGCTCCGCCGCGGGTGCCCGGGTCTGGGTCACGTCCAGACATCCGGACCGCGCCGCACGGGCGGTCGAGCTCGGCGCCGACGAGGTGTTCGAGTCCGGAACCCGGCTGCCCGAACGGGTGGATGCTGTGATGGAGACCGTCGGCGCGGCGACCTGGCAGCATTCGATCCGCTCGCTGCGTCCGGGAGGCACGCTCGTGCTGTCCGGCGCGACCTCCGGCCGCAGCGCCGAGACGGAACTGAGTCGCGTCTACTTCCTGCAACTGCGGATTCTCGGATCCACGATGGGAACCCGCGAGGAACTCGTCCGTCTGCTGCGGTTCTGCGAGCGGTCCGGCGTCCGCCCGGTGGTCGATCGGGTGCTGCCGCTCACCGAGGCCCGCGACGGGTTCGCCGCGCTCGAGCGCGGCGAGGTCTTCGGCAAGGTCGTCTTCACCGTCGACCAGGACGTCCGCCAGTAGATGTCGGGGCCTCGACCTCGAGCCACTCGTACCAACCGCCGTTGAGGATCACGAACGCGAGCATGCCGTAGCCGGCCTGCCCCGGATGCACGCCGTCGACGAACCTCTGGCGCTGCCACGGGCCGTGGCCGGCGAGCGGCGCGTACGTGGAGATGTACCTCACGCCCAGGCGCTCGCTGACCCCGGCGAATGTCGTATCCAGCGCCGCCAGCCGCTGGCGCACCTCCGGCGGTCCGACCGGCGGCGGTCCGACGACGAGCCGGCTGACGTCGGTGGACCGCAACCCGAACTCCAGCGTAGCGGCCGACCTCGCGACCGGGACCGCGGCGAACGCGTCGGCGATGCCGACGGCGAGGACGACGCCGTGCTCGTCACCGCGGGCGAATCGGGGCGAGACCTCCAGCGGCATCCGCACCACCATGTCCTCGGTCGACTGGCCCCGGACGCCGAGCGGGTAGAGGGTCAGCGCGACACCGGTCGACGGCGGTGTCCGGGCGGCGACCCGGCCGACCCAGCCGAGCGCCTTCGGGTCGCCGACGCCGGCCACGAACGAGTCGCCGAACACGCAGACCCGTACGTCACGCACGCGTGCCATCGTGGCTCACCCTCCGCGTTGATCATGGCAAAGTGGGGCGGAATCGGCCGAGCGAGGCCCCACTTTGCCATGATCAACGCCGAGTGGGGACTCAGTCCTCGTCGCCGAGGCGAGCGAGCCAGGTGGCCAGCCGTTCCATCGGCACCTCGAACTCCGGGTTGAGGTCGACGAAGTCGCGCAGCCGGTCGGCCAGCCATGCCAGCGTGATCTCGTCGTCGCCTCGCCGGTGCTCGAGTTCCTCGATCCCGCGGTCGGTGAAGTACAACCCCGCTCCCTGGCGACCTAGGCGAACGCTTCGTCGACGAGCTCACGAAGCTGCTGGAGATGCCGCGCATGGGAACCGACCGAGGGCGCCGAGCTCGCCGGGCGGGTGACGCCGGTCGGCACGAGACTCGCCCCTTCCACCTGGCCGAGCCGTGGCGCGAGATTCAGCCACATGAACGGCCAGGCGCCCATGTTGCGCGGCTCGTCCTGGACCCAACGGACGTCGCGCAGCCTCGGGAACCGCCCCAGCTCGGCGACGATCTGGTCGGCCGGTAACGGATAGAGCTGTTCGACCGGCACGATCGCCGTGCGCTCGTCGGACCGCTTGGCCCGCTCGGCGCGCAGGTCCCAGACGACCTTCCCCGAACAGAGCAGCACCGTCTCCACGCGGGTGGGGTCCGATTCGGCGTCGGCGATCACCGGGCGGAACGACGTGTGGCCGGTGAAGTCCTCGGGCGCAGAAACCGCCTTCTTGTTCCGAAGCATGGACTTCGGCGTGAACACGATCAGGGGCTTGTGGTCGGGACGCAGGGTCTGCAGCCGCAACAGGTGGAAGTACGAGGCAGGTGTCGAGGGCTGGGCCACCCGGAAAGCGTCCTCGGCCGCCATGGTCAGGAAGCGTTCGATCCGCCCCGAGGAGTGGTCGGGCCCCTGGCCCTCGTATCCGTGCGGCAGCAGGAGGACGACCCCCGACCGCTGGTTCCACTTCGGTTCTCCGGAGGCGACGAACTCGTCGATGATCGTCTGGGCGCCGTTGGCGAAGTCGCCGAACTGCGCCTCCCACAGCACCATGGCGTCGGGACGGGCCACCGAGTAGCCGTACTCGAATCCCATCGCGGCAAATTCGGAGAGCAGTGAGTCGTACACGTGGAACTTGGCCTGCTTCTCGTCGAGGTGCTGCAGTGGGACGTACGACTCGCCGGTGGCCCGGTCGACGATGGCGGCGAAGCGTTGGACGAACGTCCCGCGCCGGGTGTCCTGCCCGGAGAGCCGGATCGGCCGCCCGTCGAGTACCAGCGATCCGAACGCGGCGATCTCGGCAGTGCCCCAGTCGATGCCGCCCTCGGTGAGCATCGCCGCCCGGCGCTGCAGCTGCGGCCGCACCTTCGGGTGGACGGTGAAGCCCTCGGGCAGGTTGAGGTGGGCGTCGGCGATCCGCTTGAGCGTCTCCTCGCCGATCGCCGTGACCAGCTCGCCCTCGGGCTCCGGCTTCTCCGGGTAGGTCGGCACGGTGACC
>Ga0256867_10000063_pt1 | contig 36217 bp, 35 predicted proteins | sample RVTome_15_FD_185939 | JGI IMG/M metagenome (GOLD analysis project Ga0256867, IMG submission 185939) | Soil microbial communities from uranium-contaminated site in the Upper Colorado River Basin, Wyoming, United States - RVT150D86 (HiSeq) ... | reverse complement strand
CGCGCGAGATCTTCCTTGGGCAGGCCGAGGTGCCGGCCAAGCGCCACCAGATAGACGGAGACCTGAAGGCTGTGCCCGTAGGTCGCCACGTCCTGTTGCTTCAAGCGAGTGACCAGCATCAGCGCGTCAGGGCTGCGCAGCGCGCTGTCCACCACGTCATCGATGACCTCGTCCAGTTCTTCGACGGAAAAGAGCCGGCCCGCGCGGATGTCCTCGATCAGCTGGCGCGAGAGCGTCTCGGCTTGTGCGAAAGCCTGCCTGGCCTGCGGCATTTCCTCGTCAATGGTCTTGATCTCAGGGTGGAAGGTGACAGGTATCGACACCGGGATGAAGTCATGACGCACGGGTGGCCGCGGTGCGCTGCCGGCCGCTTTGGCACGCGTCTCGGGAAGTGCAGCACCGCGCTGAGGCGAACGGAAGCGCTCCCGTTTGCGGAACAGGCCGCCGATTCCGTCCATGAAAGACTCGAGCAGTCCTGGCCCCGCATCCTCGGTAGGGTCCGCTCCGGGTTCCGGTTCCTGCCTGCCGCGCGGACCCAGTTCCTCGATCACGTCCAGAATGAGTGCTTCAGCCTCCGACATTCCCCCGGCGCCACGGGACGCAGCCGCCGGGGCCGGGGTGATGCTCTTCTTCGAGCCGGGCGGCATGGTGGGACGCGGTCGCTGAGTGTGCTCTTTCGTTTGTACAGACGAGGTCCCGGTTCTGGGCCCGTGTGGCAGGGGGGCACGCGGTCGCGGGGTGGGGTCCCCGCCTTCCGGGAGAACACCGGCGGCAGACCTCGATCGATCGACAAAGACGAATCTGCAGTAGCTGCGCAGCTGCGCGACCTGCTCCTGATCCTCGACCAGGAAGCCCTGGAGCAGAAACGGCGTCTCAGACCAGGGCCGATCAAGCTCGGCGATGAACATGCCGACCCTGATGTCCTTGGCAGCGACGTTGACTAACATTCCCTTGGGGCGCAGAAGCTAATCATGGAACCCAGCTTCCGCCATCGATAAGAAGACAGGATTCTCCCCCTAGCGGTAGCAGGCTGTCGAGTCCATTTCGGCACGTTTCCCCTGAGATTCAGGGGCCTGCAGAGCCTGCCTTGCCTTTGGCCGTGCGGATCTTACTCCTCGCCCGCCCCTCCTCCCTCGTGTGCGAACGTGCCGTGCGACACCCACAGGTACTGGGTGTTGAGCGTCTGCGCGAGCCTGCGCACGGCGGCGATGATGCTGCCCGGTCGCTCCTTGATGACGGCTTCCACGTGTTCATCCGCCAGCCTGCTGGCGGCGACCCACGTGATATAGAGCCCCTCGCTGCGCCCGAACCTTTCCGCCTCGTACCTGACGAGGCCCGCATCCGTCAACCCGTAGTTCACGACCCCGTACGGAGTGACGACCTTGTGCTTCATCGTGCCCATGCGCTGGTAGCGCCGATGAAAGCGCGCCGTCACGTCCATCATGAAATGGACGTCGCTCGGGCTCGGCATGGAGAACACGAGGTCCGCGATCCAGCGCCGGTCGAACGCTCCTGTCTTCACCGGCGCTGTAGCTCCCGAGCAGTCCGCACGGGACGCGCATTCAAAGTACGTCAGCGGATGAAAGTGATAGATCTGAAGCTCCGTATTCGCGGCCATGAGCTTCGCGAGGTATCCCATGTCGACCCGCAGGCGGGCGCTGTCGCCGTCGGACTTTTCGTCGCGGCCGATCTCGTGCCACTCGCATTCCCCGGATCCGCTGGCGCGCGGCAGGAAAGCCCACATTTCCTCGACATCGGAGTGTTTCAGGATCTGCGATATTTGCCGCACGCCCTCGCGCTCGCACACGCCGTTGACGACGTCGCGCACGGCGTTGGAAGCGTTGGCGCGCAGTTGCGATGCATGGCTGATCGAACGATCGGGCTCGGCTCCCGATCGGGCCCCGGCCGGCGGGCCGTCCGCAGCGATCGTCTGCGCCGCAACGCCGCAGATCAACAGCGACGCGATCATTGCTGTCGATCCCCGAGGCATGGCAGGAACGGTCATTGGCGCCCTAACAGCGAGTGTACAAGGTTCGACGTCCAAAGTACAAGGTTCAAGGTAGACAAGCTCTAATGGGTAATGCGATGTGCGGCGCTGCAGTCATGGCTTGAGTGTTCGGCCCGAGAAATCGAGTCTCCCCTCAGGATCCGAGCGCTTTTGTTACCGATTCGGCGATGTCGAAGAGGCGCCGGTCCTTGAAACGCCCGGCGATGAGCTGCAGACCGACCGGCAGGCCGGAAGGCCCCTTGAAAAGCGGCAGCGTCACCGCCGGCGTGCCGAGCGCGGTCCAGATGGAATTGAAGATCGCGTTGCCCGTCGACTTGAGCCCTGCCGGCGGCTCGCCGGCCGCGCTCGCCGTGATCAGGGCATCGTAGCGCTCGAGCACGTCGTCGGCCTGAAGCCGCAGCTGCTCCAGGCGGCGCGTCGCTCTCCGGTAGTCCTCGTATGAAGCCTCGAGGCCGTCCTTCATCCGGCCCTCGCGCAAGACGGCGCTCAACTGCCCAAGCCGGTTGAACCGCTCCCACGATACCGTGCGGGAAAACTCGAAGCCGCTGATGGTCCTGAAGAGTTTCTCGAAATCGGCACCGACTCCCGGCAGCTCGACGTCCGTCACTTTCGCGCCCATCGCCGACAAGCTCTTCGCCGCCTCCTCGAGATGGGACCGGGTATAGCTTTCCGCCCGCTCCCAGAAAGGAGAGCGGAAGAACCCGATTCTCAACTCTCGCACGGCGGGCGGCTTCAGCGCCGCGGGCGGCTCCTCCAGCAGCACGGAGCGCACGAGCGCAAGATCCTCCACCGAGCGAACGATCGCGCCGATCGTGTCGAAGCTCGGTGAGTTCGGCATCACGCCGTTGTTGTTGATGTCCCCGAAGGTGGGCTTGTAGCCAACCGTGCCGCAAAAGGCCGCCGGGCGGATGACCGAGCCCGTCGTCTGCGTGCCGTAGGCGAGCGGAATCATCCTGTCGCCGACCGCGGCGGCCGAGCCCGAAGAGGATCCACCCGGCGTGTGCCCCGGGTTGAAGGGATTGCGGGTCTTGCCGGGGAAGCGGTGCCCGAACTCGGTGGTGACGGTTTTTCCCAGGAGTACCGCCCCCGCCGCGCGCGAAATTGCCACGCAGGCCGCGTCGCGCGCCGGCCTGTGGCCCGTGTGAATGGGCGTGCCGTAGGCTGTCGGCATATCGGCCGTGTCGATAATGTCCTTGGCACCGAACGGCACGCCGGCGGCAATTCCCCCGCCTCCGCCACGGTCGAGCTCGCGCGCGCGGGCGAGCGCCCGATCGCGATCGAGATGTTCCCATGCAAGGACCGCAGGCTCGCGCTTAGCGATTCGTTCGAGGCAGCTTGCGACCCACGCCTCGGCCGTGAGCTTCCCCGCTGCGATCGCCTTGAGCCCCTCGGTCGCTGTCAATTCATAAGCCTCTTTCATCGCTCCCCTCTTCGGCGTTCTCGAACCCGTGCACCCTCATCCCTCATCCCTAACCAGAGTAACATCCCATTTCCCCAGGGAGCGGCCCCGGCCGCTCCTATTGCATAATGGCGGGTACCCGAACGATCTCAAATCCCTTTTTAACAGAGAGGAGGAGCAGCTATGGGCTACGAAGGTCTGCATGCGGAAACCATTTCGATCAAGGGCAACAACGGCGAGTCGATTTCGGCCTACATTGCGCGGCCTCTGGGCAAGGGTCCGTTTCCGGGCATGGTGCTGATGCACCATGCGCCAGGTTGGGACGAGTGGTACTGCGAGGCAACCCGCCGCTTCGCGCATCACGAGTATATGGCGATCAGCCATAACCTCTACCATCGCGCCGGCGAAGGCAAGCCCGATGACGTCGCAGCCAAGGTGCGCGCCGAGGGCGGCGTTCCCGATGCCCAGGTCATCGGCGACACGGAGGGCGCGGTGCAGTGGCTGCGCGCCCAGAGCAATCTCAATGGCAAGGTCGGCGTGATCGGCACCTGCTCGGGAGGACGGCATACGTTCCTCTTTGCCTGCCATACGACGAGCATCGACGCCGCGGCCGATCTGTGGGGCGGGCGCGTGGTGATGAAGAAGGAGGAGCTGACCCCCAAGCTGCCCACCGCGCCGATCGAGTTCACGAAGAACCTCTCCTGCCCGCTGCTCGGCCTCTTCGGCAACGAAGACGCCGCGCCCACGCCGGAGCAGGTGAACCAGCACGAGGCCGAGTTGAAGAAGCACGGCAAGGAGTATGAATTTCACCGCTACGACGGCGCCGGGCACGGCTTCTTCTACTACGACCGGCCGAATTACCGCGTCGAGCAGGCGCTCGACGGCTGGAAGAAGGTGTGGGCGTTCTTCGGCAAGCACCTCAAGAAATAGCGGGCAGCATGTGCACATCGATCGTTGAAATCGTCAAGGCTGAAGGCTCGGGCAAGGGTGAGGAGGGCTGGTTCGATCTCGCGACCGCGGTGGTGTCATACGACCACCCTCACCATGCCCTCCTCGAGGATGCAATCAACATCGATTTTGTGAATCCTTTGCTCGGGCCGGGCGCGCGCGTCGCGGTGGAGATTACGCTTGACTCGGCAAGAGAGCTCTCCGCGGCGCTGGCGCGAGCCATCGCCGCGGCCGACGAGGTCGAGCGCGACCGCCTCCGGGGAAGCTAGCTCAGATGCGGTAGAAGGACGCCGCGCTGTCGTGGAAGTACTTCCGCTGCTCGCTCTCCGGCCGGGGCTCGAGGATCCGCCTGGTGGTGGCGACGAGATTGCCGTAGCTCGCCCATAGCTTCTCCAGGGGGAAGTTACTGCCGTAGAAGCAGCGCCCGGCGCCGAAGCGGTCGAGCAGATGATCGAGCGTGATGCGCATGTGGTTCTCGTCGCATTTTCCCGTGAAGAAGTTGAGGCCCGAGCACTTGATCCACAGGTTGGGCAGCGGGCGCAGGTGCTCGAGGCCCTCCTTCCACGCATTCACCGTCGCGTCGTCGTCCGCCGTCAGCATGCCGGCGTGAACCAGGCAGAAGTTGGTCTTCGGGTGGTCGCGGACGAGCTCGGCAAAATACCTGAACTGGTGCGAAAACCCCTGCAGCTCGAAGCTCAGGTCGTACTTCCTGAGCAGCTCGATGCCGCGCTGGAACTCATCGGTCACGCAGAGATCGGGGCGGTCGGTCCGGCAGCGCAGGGGATCACCCTCCCAGTAGTGCAGCTGATGGCGCACCCCGCGCGTGTTGGGATACTGCCGGTGCCCCTCGAGAATCTTCTCGACGTTCGGGTCGTTCATCACGGCGTGCCCGATGATGGCGTGCGGGAAACCGTGCCGGTCGGCCTGCGCCTGCAGCCACTTCGTCTCGCCGACAGGATTGGAAGGATCATAGTTGGCCTGCACGTGGACCGACTTGACGACGTTGTTCGCGCCAAAATCCGCCAGCAGATCCTTGACGAGATAGTCCTGCCGCAGCGGCTGGTAATTGCTGCCGTACATCTTCGGCGTGATCGGCGCAACGAGCCACGGGTAGTTCTTCCACTCCCATAAGTGGTGATGGCTGTCGATGATCGAACCGGTATACATATGGCGAATGGCGAAAGGGCTTGTTACTGCGTGGCGCGAATGCGCGCCTGCTGGATGACTTTCGTCCAGCGCTCGCGCTCGGCCCGGATGTGGGCGCCGAATTGCGCGGGCGAGGTGCCGACGGCCTCCGAGCCCTCGGCAACGAGTCGTTTCCTCACGTCGGGCAGGTGCATCACCTTTGCGGTCTCGCCGCTGATCCGGTTGAGGACGGCCCCTCCCGTGCCCCTGGGAGCGATGAGACCGTACCAGTTGACGACCACGAGGTCGACGCCCGCTTCGGGAAGGGTGGGCACGTCCGGCAGCGCCGGCGCGCGCTTGACCGGGGTCACGGCGAGCGCCCGCAGGCGCCCGGCCTTGACGTGCGCGCGCGATGAAATGATGGTCGCAAACGACATCTGGATGCGCCCGCCGACGAGATCCGCGTAGGCCGCCCCCATTCCCTTGTAGGGAACGTGCGTCGCGCGCGTGCCGGTCGCGATCTGGAAAAGCTCGGTCGTCATGTGGATCGGGCTTCCGATTCCGGAGGAGCTGTAGTTCACCTGGCCCGGATGCGCGCGAAGGTACTGCACGAGATCAGCGACGGACTTCGCCGGAATGCTCGGATGCACGACGAGCGCATAGCCCTGGGCCGTGACCTGCGAGACCGGCGTGAAATCGCGCACGATGTCGAAGCGCGACTTGTAGAGGATCGGGTGTATCACCGTTGTCGCGCTGATCATCATGAGCGTATGGCCGTCCGGTGCCGCCCCCGCCAGGATCTCGAGGCCGAGCATGCTGCCTGCTCCCGGGCGATTGTCCACCACGACGTTCTGCCTGAAGATGTCCGAGAGATTGCGCGCGAGGCTCCGCGTCACCGTGTCCATGCCGCCGCCGGCGGCGAGCGGCACGATCACCCGCAGCGGCCGCTGCGGGTAGGTCTGCGCCTGGGCCGGCAAGAATGCGAGCAGCGCGACGATCAATCCCAACCCGGTCAATCCATTTACTGTTTTCATCGCCATTTCTCCCCTCTCTCTCTCAAAGGATGAAGGATGAAGGATGAAGGATGAAGTAAAGCCGTTTTACATTGCCCTTCCTTCGCCTTTTTTGCCTTTCGCCTTTCGTGTTTCGCCTTGGGACCCGGGTCAGGCGCGTCCAAAGTCGCTCTCGTAGAGCGCTTCGAGTTGGCTGAGCACGGGCGCTGGAAGGGGCCCCATCGCCGCCGCCTGCAGCGCCTCGTCGATATGGTGCAGCTCCGAGATGCCGATGATGGCGCAGGAGACGTCGGAGTTCGACAGCACGAAGCGGAGCGCGACCTGACCGCGCGATCCCTCCCCGCTCCCGATCGTCTCGAACACGGCTTTCGCCTTGCGCTCCTCTTCGGCAAGGCTCGTGTCCGCGGTGAGTATGCTCTCGCGCCCGGTGCGCTCATCCGTGGCAATGACTCCGGCGCCAAAGATCCGGATCGCCATCACCGCCACATTATGCGCGCGGCAGGCATCGACGATGCCGTTGAGATTCTGCCCGGTCCAGGCGAATGGCATGCTGCGCGCCGCGCTGGGATTCAACAGGTTGTAGTAGACCTGGGCCGAATCGAAGCGCCCGCTGCGGACCACGTCGCATACGGACGGCGCCTCGCCCAGCGCGGTGATGCCCATGTGGCGAATGAGCCCTTTTTCGCGCAGCCGCTCGAGGCCGTCCGCCACGCCGTTTTTTCCGAGGACCTGCTCGACCGTCATCATCCGCCCGCCGGGCTTTGATCCGATCCGGTTGTGGAGCTGCAGCAGGTCGACCGACGAGCGCTTGAGCCGCCGGAGGCTCACCATCAGGCGCTCCTCGATCTGGCGCGGGATATCGGTGAGATTCCCGACATCGAGATTGAACTTGGTCGAAAGGTAGGGCTTCGCGCCGGACTCGGGCAGCAGCCAGCCAAGCGCCTCTTCCGACTTGCCGTTGCCGTACTGCTGGGCGGTATCGACCCAGTTGATCCCGCCGGCCATCGCCCGGCGGATCGCCTCGCGCTTCGTCGCGTCATCCTTCTGGATCAGGATGCCGCCGACGCTGCCGCCGCCGAAGACGACTTCGGAAACCTTGATTCCAGTGCGGCCGAACGTTCGCTGTTTCATCGGTGAATGGTGAATGGAGTTGGAGCGCCGTGAAAGGAGAAACGTGTCTCAGGCGCAGCAATCGCTCCCCAGGCGGGCGGAGATCGATGTTCTTGTGGGCTCTAGTGCCGTTCCAACTTGTTTCTCCACGTTCCCGCGGCTCGGCTCCCGGCAATCATCAGCCCTCGGCGCGACGGTGGGATAGGCACAAATAGTTGGAACGGCACTAGGTGCTGGCCGATCGAATGGCAGTGATCTGACGGTCCTGCGCCACGCGCGCCACGACACCGACGTTGCGAAAGCGGCAGTTGTGAAAGATGCAGTCCTCCACCGGCAGGATGCCTGCAAGGGTGCGCCCGGGCTCGACAAACACCGTCGCGTCGCCGTTCTCCGGCACGAAAAACACGCACCGCTCATCCAGGTGGGTGCGATGGAGGTCGACTACCGCCGGACCGCTGATGAGGCACCCGTCGAAGGTCCGTCCGGAGATGCGAAATCCGCGCCGGACGAAGTCGAGGAGCCGCACCTCCAGATTGCTGAAGTAGCTCTCACGAAGATCGCTTGCCGTCGGCAACACCTCGACCGGGCGGTCCTTGACCGCCCCTATTCTTGATTCTCCTTTCAACTCCACGATTCCCGACCCCGTGATGCTGTACACCCAGGTGTCGATCGAGCGGCCGCTCGAAAGAAGACGGAGTTGCTGCCTTTCACGGACAAAGCCCGCGTCAACCAGCTGCGCAAGGCTTACGGCGAGGTGCTCCTTGGGGGCGCCCGCGCGCCGGCCGACGTGCACGGCGATTCCGCCGCCAATGGTCTCGTGGCCGTGCGTCCCCCGTTGCGTGCGGGTCAACTCGTAGAGGTATTCCAGGATCGCGCGGCCCAGCGGATCGTTCACGCTGTCAGTCATCGATCGATACTCTATGAATGAACTGTAGGTCTCTCCACCTCAGACTACGAGGCGCTTCCTGGCACGTTAAGCTACCATAAATGAGGAGAAAAAAACGTCGGAACGGGTTCAGCAGCAATGGAAACAGGACAAGGGCGTGGCGTCCGTCACGGGCTACCCGGCGTTCATCGGCTGGAAATCGGCGTTTCGCTTTCGCGTTACTATCCGCCGATGAGAAGCATCGCCAGAGAAGATCTCGCGAACCTGGCCATCCGCCGCTACGAGGGCAAGGTCTCGCAGGTCGCAACGCTGCGGGATCTGCAGGAAGCCCGTGCGGATTTCCGGCAGGAGCGCGTCGTCGGTCTCGATACGGAGACGCGGCCGTCGTTCAGCAAGGGCGAGAGCCATCTGCCCTGCCTTGTGCAGGCGGCCACGGCGCGCGCGGTGTATCTGTTTCAGCTCAGGCGCCTGGAGGTTTTCCCCGCGCTGGTCGAGTTGTTGGCAAGCCCCACGACGGTCAAGGCCGGCGTCGGGCTCGCGCACGATTTGCGCCAGCTCAAGCTGGTTTTTCCGTTTACCGTGGCGAACGCGCTTGACCTGGGCGTCGTCGCACGCCGCCGCGGCATCGGCCAGACCGGCGTGCGCAACCTCGCCGGGATGTTCCTCGGTTACCGGGTTCCCAAGGGCAACCGTACTTCCAACTGGGAGAGGCTCCACCTCTCTCCCGCACAGATCACCTACGCAGCGACCGATGCCTGGGCCTGCCGGGAGCTCTATTTGCGGTTCGAGAGCCTGGGGCTTCTCACCCAGGAACGAGGGATGAGGGGGTCTTGATTCTTGCACGAAGTCCTCGGCGGTCTCGGCGTCTCGGCGGTTCAGCTTGCGGATCTATGGGCGTGTATCGGCGTTGATCGGCGGTTAGAATGCCCTTGAGGAAGTGAACCCATGCGGAACAGTGCGGAGTTTGATTTCATCGTCGTCGGCGCCGGCGCCGCGGGCTGCGTGCTCGCCAACCGCCTCACCGCCTCCGGGCGCCACACCGTGCTGCTCCTCGAAGCGGGCGGGAAGGACAGCAACCCGTGGATCCACATCCCTCTCGGATACGGCAAGCACTTCTCGAACCCGAAGGTAAACTGGCTCTACTACAGCGAGGCCGACGAGAAAACGGCGAGCCGGCGCATCCTGCAGCCGCGCGGCAAGGTGCTCGGAGGCTCGAGCTCGATCAACGGGCTCCTCTATATCCGCGGCCAGCGCGAGGACTACAACTGTTGGCGCGACCTTGGCAATGCAGGCTGGGGCTACGCCGATGTCCTGCCCTACTTCCGCAAGGCCGAGGATCAGGAGCGCGGCGCCGATGACTTCCACGGCACAGGCGGCCCGCTCTCCGTGTCGGATCCTTCGGAACCCCACCCTCTCGCCGACGCCTTCCTTGCCGCCGCGGATGAATGCGGCTATCCGCGCAACCGGGACTTCAACGGCGAATCCCAGGAAGGCTTCGGCTACAACCAGTGGACGCTGCGCAAGGGGCTTCGCAGCAGCGCGGCGACGGGCTACCTGCGCTCCGCCCGGCGGCGCGGCAACCTCACCGTCGTCACGCGCGCACACGCGACCCGAATCCTCTTCTCCGGAACACGTGCGACGGGCGTGGAATATCTGCGCCACGGCAACCGGGAGTCCGCGCTCGCACGCAGGCAGGTGATCGCTGCCGGCGGCTCCTTCAACTCCCCGCAGCTGCTCCAGCTCTCCGGGGTTGGCCCGGCTTCCCTGCTCAAAAGTTTCGGCATTCCAGTCGTCGCTGATCTCCCTGGCGTTGGAATGAACCTCCAGGACCATTACACCAGCAGGCTGAATTATGAGTGCACCGAGCCCATCACGTTGAACGACGTTGTGCACCATTTCGGCAGGGGCCTCGCCGCCGCGTTGCGCTACGCGTTTCTGCGCAAGGGTCCGCTTGCGATGGGTTCATCCTATGCGACGGGTTTCATTCGCGCTGATCCGGCAGCGGCCACGCCGGACATTCAGACCAGCATTTCACTATTTAGCATGGACAAGGCGGGCGACAAGCTTCATTCCTTTTCGGGTTTCTTCCTCTCGGCAAGGCTTCTGCGCCCCGAGAGCCGGGGCAGCGTCCTGATCCAGAGCAAAGACCCGCTGCAGCCGCCAGCGATCCGGCCGAACTACCTCTCGAGCGAGAAGGATTGCGCCGTCCTGCTGGCCGGAGTGAAGGCTCTACGGCGCCTGGCCGGGAGCCCGGCGCTCTCCCGTTACATCGTGCGCGAGCACGATCCCGGGCCTTCGTGCGCGAGCGATGCCGACCTTCTCGAGTTTCTGCGCCAGCGCGGCGGGATCGCCTACCATCCCGTCAGCACCTGCAGGATGGGAAACGACGCCATGTCGGTCGTCGACGACCACCTGCGAGTTCGCGGCCTTCAGGGCCTGCGGGTAGTCGACGCCTCGATCATGCCGACGCTCGTCTCGGGCAACACCTTCGCACCGACGGTCATGATCGCGGAGAAAGGCGCCGACATGATCCTCCAGGATTCAAGTGCGTGATAAGTGACGAGTGATGAGTAGCCCGCCCGTCAGTTGCCACTTCGCCTCTTCACCAGCGTCAGCCTGACGAGCTTGTCCGCGCGCGTCTCGCGGTCGAGATCGCGACAGGTCGCGATGATTTCCTCGAACTGCGCGGCCGGGATCGGGAGCATCGGGATAACGCCGCGTATGCGCCGCCCTTCTTCCTCGAAATCCCAGATGAACTCGCGGCCGGTCCCCTGTTTGGTGTGGACCTTGCCGTCCTTCATGTAGATCGTGATGCGCGGTCCGAACAGCGTCATCGTGTGCGACGGAATGAGCGTCGTCCGCTGCATGAGGTCGAGAACCTCCGGAGCGACGTCGGAAACGGCGGGCGGCCCGCCCGTCATGCTCCAGGACTGCGTGACCGGGAAGCCGCGGTTCACGACGGCGTAGGCCGTGAAGTAGGGCGTCATGCCCGGCTTCGGCGGCCGCGCGTCCTCGCGCCGGACCGGGTAGGCCGGACTCGGGTACTGTGTCTCGAGCCAGTTCACCACCGCCTCGATGCGCTCGACGTCCTGGTGCCTGATGTCGTGCTCCTTGCAGAGCGCCGCAGTGACGTCGATGGGCGCAATGTTGTAGCCCGAAATGGAGTAGATGCGGTAGAGCGTTTCGAGAAAGATCCAGTCCTTTCCGAGGTTCTCCGCGATCTTCGGGATGCTCGTCTTCGTCAGGCCTTCGAAGTGGTACGTGAGCCGCCCCGTGTTGCTGCCGGCGAACGCGTGGTAGAAACCCGCTTCGCCTTCGAGCACCGTTTCGCCGCCGGCATGGCCGGCCTGGGCGAGCGCCACCGCGAGCATGGCGTTGCGCACCGCGGCGCCCTCGCGCAAGGCCTTGCCGCCGCTGCGCGCCGCTTCCGGGTTGCCGCCCGCGAGGCTCGTGCAGAGCGCGATCGTGCTGTTCAGCTGCTCCGCGTCGAGGCCCATGATCTTCGCCGCCGCGATGGCCGCGCCGAAGATGCCGAACACGGGTCCGGGATGGAAGCCGCGCGCCATCAACGTCGCGATGAAGTCCGCGCTCATGCGCTCCGAGACTTCATAGCCCGCCACCACGCCCGTTATGAAGTCCTTGCCCGAGGCGGCGGAGACTTCCGCCGCTGCCAGCGCGCTTGGAATGATGCTCGTGCCCGGGTGCGTGAGCATGCGAAAGGTGTCCCACTTGCCGCCCGCGAAGCCCATCTCGGAATTCGCAAACGCCGCCCCGCCTTTTGTTACCTTCGTGCCATCGACCATGATGGTCGCACCTTTCTTTACGCCGCTTTCCTCGTCCGCGATGAGTTTCACGGCCTGCCGTCCGGCCGCCGTTTGCGAGCCGATGAGCACGGACGCGAGGCAGTGCAGCGTGACGCCCTTGGCGCGATCGACGACGGCAGGCGGAAGATCCTCGTAACGCAGCGCGGCGACCCACTGCGCGAGCTCACGGCTCAACGATGCCATGTTTTTCTCCTGGTCTTGGCGCCCGGGAAAATCGAGAGCGAGAGGTCCTTGAGGATTGCGCGCTTCGGCGGCACGGTCTTGCCGAGGCGGCGCATGGTGTAGACGTATTGGGCCATTGCTGATTGCGCCGCTAGGGAATAAAAAAACCTGCCGAAGCGGCTTTCTCGGTACGAATAAACGAATAAATGGGTCAGAGTAAGAATTCTGTAGGCCGAAAAAGATACTCCGACCCCAATTTCGATCCCCGATATATTCCACTCGAGCCAGTTGGTTGTCCGCGAGACTTCTGTCAACTCATACTGTTAACGGAACTGAGAATCTCGTTGCACAGACGCTCTAAACTTGGAGAACGCTTCCCCGCATTCCACGCGAGTGTAAGGCTAGCGCCGATGTGGAGTGTGTTTTTCCTGAGATTTCCCGCCTGTCCATACTGCTTGTCAGCCTCAGCTTGAAAAGCTTGCCAATCCGCGGTACCAATCTCATCGCGAACAACGGAGCCAATATCGGAGTGCCACATTACAAATCCTTTACCCCAAAGCGGTGTAGCGGGCATTGGATTTTCGCCAGCTCTGCCGAGCAGCGCCAGAAGAGCTTTGTTCTCCTTCTCGTGTTTTGCCCGACTGCCGTTCTTGTCAGCTTTGTCGGCATCTGCATCGAACACGACAAAAGTCGGGGTGCGCAAGTGTCTTACAAGAACCACCGGCTGAAGCAGCTCACTCTTTCCCCCAGCCGGCACGATATGGCATCCGCTGCGGCGATATTCATCCCACTTCCCAAGAAGATTGAAGTAGGCCGTCACGAATGCAGCATCTTCCAGTCCTTCCACGAGAACTAATCTCTGCGTAAAGAACATTTCGTTCAAGGATGGTTGCAAAGCTTGGTGGATCCTTGCTAGAACACCTTCCGGCTTCTTCGGCGGCTCGCCGGTGGCAGCGGCGACTGCTTTAGCTATATCCGAATACGACATGTGTGTTACATCAGATTTCTTCAGTTTCGAATCCTTTCGCACCATCCGTACATCCTGAAATCCGTCGCCGGAAACGAATACCGGACTATGCGTACATAGGATGACCTGTGAGTTTCCAACAGAAAGTTTCTGAAGAACAGCACCGAGATGTCGAGCCTGCGGTGGATGCTGATAAAGCTCCGGCTCCTCGCAGCCAAGTATCAGGGTGGGGGCGGCGGCGTCATCGCTGCCGGAAAGTTCATGCAGCAATGCTAACAAGTATGACCTCTGAAGTCCGTGTCCGAAGCGCGCAAGCGCTCCCTCAAAATCACCTTCTCCCGCAATGATGTGTGCCAGCGGCTCCTCGACTTTGACGGATCTGTCGGGATCCTGGCGCCACTCCAGTTTTACTGTTGCGTCCGGATGGGCCCACTCTGAAAGACGGCTTTTAAGCGCCGCTGAAATGTCCTCCAAAGCGCTTTGACTTTCATCTAGTAGTTTTTGATATCCAGCCTGGGCCTCGGACCTGAGAGTATTTACCTTCTCGTCAAAGTTTGTTTTGGAGCGCACTGTCCGTGCAAGTAGCTTGCCCAACGCGGAATTCCGGGCTTCAACTTGCTCAGCAGTTGCATCCTTGACCGCAGGCACAAAAACCCACTGAACGTACTTGGCGAGACGATTGACACCCCTCGAAACGCCATAAAACTGGTCCTCGCCCGGAATGAGGGTGCATTTCTCGGGCCGCTCCGTTTCATACTTTTTCAGCGCATCTATCATCGCCGCCTTGGTTCCGGGAGGGGGGAGATCCGTAATGACTTGGCGTATGGCACCGTACAGTTTCTTTAACTCGTCAACCTTCTTGTCATCCCCCACTGCGCGGAAGAAATCTCGGAATTCATTCATACCGGCGCGCTGGCCATATTGTTTTACATCTGCTTTGCCAGTAGCTTCGTTAAATTCCGCAACAGCCGACACGATAAGCTTTCCCTGCCGACAGTAATCCGCGAAGTCTTTTTGAGCCTCCTCGCTTAAGTCAACGAACGTAACCGTAATAACGGCTGGTTCTTTCGTGTTTTTCTGGTGGAAATCTTCTCGGTCGAGTTGAATTAGGTTGGTTGTCGTATTCTCGGTTTCCCTGAAGAAGACGTTCATCGCGCAGAGTACTGTTGACTTTCCACCCCCATTTGGGCCGACGAGGCAGGTGTAACGGTTGAGCGCAATGGTGGTGTCAGCAAAACACCGAAAGTTCTTTATTTGGATTGATTCGACTCTCATAGAATTTTGGGGTGGCCGATCTTCCTTTAGCGAGCGATACAGTCCTATGCCATCAGGATGATTTCGCGCTGTAAATATTGTAATGAGGGGCAGACAGCTAACCCCGCTTTTTCAGGCTAGAAGAACCCGTGGTCCGTCCCGGTTTTGGGTAAATTGGGTAAAGGTAAATGGGTTAGAGTACGATTCCCGTGGGCTGAAAGAGTCACTCCGACACCATTCCCGTCCGATGGAGGCTTTGAAGGGAGCCGGACATCACCTGACCAATTAACTGGCTGCCTCCTATAGCTTTCATGTAATCAAGTGCTTGCGTAGAAATTGAACAGGGTTCATCCAGTTCTATTCCATAGTGCATCAAAGTGGTGTAAAGTGGTGCATTACTTTGATTGGTCTCTATGGCACGCAAGTCCTCCGCCCCAAGACGAGCGCCGAAGAGTGCTCGTGCATCGGTCAGCTTCCCCCCCAATGTGTATGACGAGCTAGAGAAGCTGGCCGCCGCTAAGAAGGTATCGCTAGCGTGGGTTGTCCGTGAGGCTGCGGAGAAATACGTCGCCGATCAATGGCCGCTATTGGGAAGCACGGAGCGGGGAGATCGAAAATGAGCAGGATTCGCAACGTGAACGGACACCATTCACGCACGATGCGTGGCGGTCTCCACAGATTCCAAGAACCGGAAGTGCCGTACGGGCCGAGCTACCGGACCCGATATGGCGCTGCGTACGTTGCGGATTCGCGCGAGTTCCTTGGGTCCCTCTCGGCGAACTCTATTGATCTCGTAGTCACGTCTCCGCCATACGCATTGCACTTCAAGAAGGAGTACGGAAACGTCCAAAAGCAGGACTATGTCGCTTGGTTTCTACCAATTGCGCGCTCCATTTATCGGATATTGAAGCCCGAAGGAAGCTTCGTACTCAATATCGGGGGCAGCTATAACCAGGGGACGCCAACGCGGTCGCTCTACCATTTCAAGTTACTTGTGGCGCTTGTCGAGGAAGTCGGATTTCACCTGGCCCAAGAGTGTTTTTGGTACAACCCGGCAAAACTTCCAGCACCTGCCGAATGGGTCACGGTTCGTCGGCAGCGAATTAAGGACTCGGTTGAGTACGTTTGGTGGCTGTCGAAGACACCCTGGCCCAAGGCGAACAACCGAAATGTTCTTAGTCCATACAGTCCCGACATGGAACGATTGATCAGGAAAGGATATCGTCCGAAGACCCGACCCTCCGGACATATCATCACTCACAAGTTCCAGGCGAACAGAGGGGGCTCAATCCCGGCAAACGTAGTCGAACGCGGAAATAACGAGAGTAATTCCGAGTACATCAAGGCGTGCCGTGCCGCCGGGTTTAAAGTGCACCCTGCCCGCTTCCCGAGCGCCCTTCCGGAATTCTTTATCAAGCTCTGTACTAGCCCCGGAGATGTCGTACTAGATCCGTTTGCCGGGAGCAATACAACGGGATACGTGGCGGAAATGCTGGAACGCAAATGGATTTCGTCGGAACTCGATGCAGAGTACGTGCGGGCCAGCGAGTTGAGATTCAGCGCCCCGAGGAGTTCACGTGACAAGAAAAGAACTGGTCGGGATTCTCAGCCGTCTCTACCCTTCGAGCGCATGGCCTAAGCCGTTTAATCTCCTGAAGGGCCGCGGCATCGTTGAATCTGGACAGGATGCCAACTCTGTTGCCCGAGAAATCGGGACAACCGGCGCTCGTTTGCGGGCGTTCTGTGACTCCAAGGATCCCGTATCGGATTTGTTTGGACCCGAGCGCCCTGATGATGACAATCGCAAGAATGCCCGTCAGATTCTCGGCAATTTGATTGTCGGTAAGTGCGCAGAGATCGTCTTTGAAGAAATCTACAAGACGCACATGCACACCACGGAGCTTGAGCTACGAGATCTGAGAGAAGGTAGGTCTGACACGGATTACCGTCTGTTTAACGGGAAAGGACGACCTGTATATAGGGTCAACATCAAGTTTCATGGGTCTCTTTTCCGTCGCGCAAAAGAAATGGTCGACCTCGAACCAGAGGATTGCTTCGCCCTGGCGACTTACAAGATTGATGGAGCACTGAAGAAGCAGACCAAGGACGAGCTCCCGTACATCTTTGTAATCGTAAGCGTCCCGGACCTTACCGCCGAATCAGTCGGAGCCAAGGTGCCGGCAGAGCTTCAGGACTTCGTTGCCTGGGTAACCGCTAGCGGCAGCATCGCTCGCAAGCGTGACATAGAAGATCGAATCGTTGAGGTATTAAATGAGGAGGGTCACCCCGCCTTCGACTCAACGCGTAAACGCATAGCTGACGCACGATGGTACGTATTAGGCGCGAAGAAGGCCGACAAACTCCTCAGGGAGCTTCTGTTTGAACGTGTGTTTGCATTGCGCACCAGAAACTTTTCTCGCCAGTTTCGAAGCGCTGAACTCGATATGCATTTCTCGCTCTCGCGAGACCTCACGCCCCTTACTACGTATCTCGATATGCTCCGCGACGCTGGGTACCCTCGCGTGACGACACTTCTGGAACGAGGCGACTACTAACTCCGTAGCTCGCCCGTGTAGATTGGTGGAGACACGTGGACAAGTGGGACCGGGTTCACTTTATCTCTAGCATTGTCTCGATTGCATTCCATCCTCCCACCTCCCTCAATTCATTGCTTCGCCAAACGCCATGGCTCAATTCACGATGGTACTGCGCGGCACTTCAGCGGCGATTTTTAGAGAAGGCAGCAATCTGCACATACGTTCGTTTCCGACCACATCTGGTCCAGTTGACATCGTGTACGCCACACGACTAATAAAGAGGTCGCCTGAAGTGTCAATCCCGGGTCAACTGTGGGTTGAAGTCCAAGGAGAAGGCGCAGATATCAACAGAATCCTTGCGCCATTTGGCAACGCTGGAATGGCGTTTCTCCCGCTGTTGTCCGTAAGTGCGAATGCACACGTAGGGGACATTGATGTTGAATTGGCGTTCGATAGTACGCCAGATATTGAGCAACGTCAGTATTTCCAACAATACGTAGCTCCCGAGCGCGACATCTTGGCTCCAGCCCGTCCAATCGACGTGGTTGCGACCCAAGCGCTTCTCAACGCCATCAAGAGCAACACCGAGCAAACCAGAATCGGTCGAGCAGCGAGTCAGTATCGAGCTGCTTTGGAATCTTGGCATCTTGGGCAGTCTATCGAGTCCATAGCGCATCTGTGGATGGCTCTAGAAGCATTGACCCCCGTTGAACGCAAGATCCAGATGACCCAGAAAGGTGCCGCCAACACTACAGAACTGGCCACCATGCTTGGCGTCGACATTAAAGATCTGGATCCCAGTATTCGCCGGCAATTTCTTCTCGAAGGTGATGAGGAGAGTTATTGGAAGGCAAAGCAGGTCAGTGATGGATTTGAGCATGGCTTTGCTGACTACGACCAACTATGGCAGTTGTCGAAATCTGTGCGTCAACAGGTCGCGAGGAGCGTGAGAAAAGCCATATTGCGACTGTCTGGTATTGAAAAACAGGTCTTCGACAAATTGACCGGTCCAGGGTATGCAAAGCCCATGGGAACCAATTCACTTGCCCAATATCTTCGTGGCATCCTGCAAGGTAGAGGCGCCAATTTGGCGGCTCCTGGCAGCAAGTACCCCTTTGTGAAATGGAACCCTCAAGTCAAGAAGATGCTGCTAAACCCCGCTGGCCAATACGACGTGGAATGGGAGCACAAACTGTCGCCTCAACTCGCCGAGGGAATCAAGTTCACTCCAGGAAAACTAGAAATCATGGAAAAAACTTAGTATGCCGGAGTTGACGTAGTCCGCGAGCTCTTCGAGCGCTACGAAACGGCGCTGATCGGCCGGCAGACGCGGACTTGGGTGCGGTAAACCACGCAAACCATCGCGTTCCTGTGAGATAGTCTGCATTCAGACCAATCCGCAAAGCAGGAGGAAGCCATATGTACGATCTCGTGATCCGTAACGGCGCGGTAGTCGACGGGACGGGGCTGCCAAAATATCGTGCGGACGTTGCCGTGAGCGGCGAGCGCATCGCGGCGATCGGGCGGATCACCGAAAAAGGAAAAGAAGAAATCGACGCGACGGGCCACGTGGTCACACCGGGCTTCATCGACGGGCACACCCACATGGACGCCCAGGTGTTCTGGGATCCGCTGGGAAGCTGCTCGTGCTGGCACGGCGTCACGACCGTCGTCATGGGAAATTGCGGCTTCACGCTCGCTCCGGGCTCTGCCGAGCAGCGCGACATGGTGATCAACAACATCGAGCGGGCGGAGGACATCAATCGCAAGGCCATGGAGGCCGCGATCCGGTGGGACTGGACCACGTTCAGGGAGTACATGGACGTGGTCGACAAGCTGCCGAAGACGATCAACTACGCCGCGAACGTCGGGCACTCCGCGCTGCGGACTTACGTTATGGGCGAGCGCGCTTTCGAGAAGCCCGCTACCGCCGACGACATGGGCGCGATGGAGCATGAGTTGCTCGACGCGCTCGACGCGGGCGCGATCGGCTTCACCAGCTCGCGCTCGAACGCCCACCGGCTGCCGCGGCCCGACGAGCGGCAGGTCGCATCCGGGCACGCCTCATGGGAGGAGATGAGCCGGCTGGTGTGCCTCATGGGACGGACGGGCCGTGGCGTATTCGAGTATGCCCGGGAAAGGGAGTGTCGCTCGCCGGACCCCGCGGTGCGAAAGAGCGCCAACGACAGGTTGCTCGACCTCGCGGTGAAGAGCGGGGTGCCCATCACCTTTGGCATGCCCGCCGGAATCCCGGGCGCGGACGATCATCTCAAGCTCCTCGATGCGACCGCCGCGGCCGGCGGGCGCATGTTCGGGCAGACGCATACCCGCGGCATCTCGCACGTGCTGTCCTTCAAGTCGCAGCTGCAGTTCGACGACTTTCCGGAATGGGTGCGGGTGCGCGCGCTGCCGCTCGAGGAGCAGCGCAAGGCGTTCCGCGACCCGGCGCAGCGAAAGCGCCTGGTCGAAGCCACGAAGAACGGCGCGTACAAGACCGGCGGGGGCGAGCCGCGCAGGCCCACCTACGAGAACATGTACGTGATGCGCAGCCCCGTGTCGGGCAATCCCAGGGTCGCCGAGCTCGCGGCGCAGCGCAACGTGGACCCGGTGGAGCTCATGATGGACCTCGCCCTCGAGTCCGACTTCAACCAGCTCTTCATGCAGTTCGACGCGAACACCGTGCCGAAGGGCGAGGAGGAGGCGCTGGCGACCTTGAAGCATCCGCGCACGGTCATGACGTTCTCCGATTCCGGCGCGCACGTGAGCCTGATCATGGATTCCTCGATCCACACGCATCTCCTCGCCTACTGGGTGCGCGAGCGCGGCGCGTTCACGCTCGAGGAGGCCGTCAGGATGATCACCCTCACGCCGGCGATGGCCTGGAGCTTCACCGACCGCGGGTTGCTGCGTCAGGGATGCATCGCGGATCTGAACGTCTTCGATCCCGAGACCATTGCACCGCAGATGCCGACGATCGACCACGACCTGCCGACCGGAGCGTGCAGGCTCAAGCAGAAGTCGGCCGGCATCATGGCCACGATCATCAGCGGCAAGGTGGCGTTCAGGAACGGCGAGCACACCGGCGCGCTGGGAGGGAAGCTCCTGAGGTCGACTGCCGCGGGAGTTCGGTAACGACCGCGAAGTCGTCTGTCCCCTATTGCCCGGGGAAAGTCCAAAGGGGGACCATGAAGCCGACCGGCTTCGTTATCCCCGGCGCGGCGCACGCCCAGGCGGACGCATCCGGATATCCGGCCAGCCGGTACGCCTCATTGTCGGTTTCACTGATCAAGGAGGCCGGTAAGTGAGGATCACTTCAACCCAAATCAGTTTCGGAAAAAGTTACTCCGACCCCCTTTCAACGCGCGGGAGGCTTCCATGACGGCAGATGCAGGCACTTCAACCGGCGCCGGCGGGCAATCGGATGCGATGCTGCGCCGCTTCCTGGGCGGCATGTCGGTATTTACCCTGCTGATGACGGTGCCCCAGGTGTGGACGATCTGGGTCAATCAACAAGCGGCGGGCGTCTCCATTCTCTCGTGGGGCGCCTACCTGTTCTCGGCGGTGCTCTGGTTCTGGTTCGGACTTAAGCAGGGCGACAGGAACATTTACCTCCCCTGCATCGGCTGGATGATATTGAACGGCGCGGTGGTGGCGGGAGCGGTCGTTTACGGATGAAATCGTTCTCTATCGACCCGCAGTCCCGCGATCGGTGAGTTCATGGATACGCACCTCCCGGGCAGTTGGACCACGTAACCCGTAGTTTAATCGGGGTCAGATCACGGCCCTCCCGATCGCCCGCCCTTCCGCTCTGCCGGCTGTTCTGCAGCCCGATCCTTCATGGACTACAGGTAAGGGTTACTGGACCGGGTTCTCGCCCGGCACGCCCTGCTTGCTCGGCGTAGTTCACGCGTTGCGGCATTTGGCTTCTCCGAAGTGTGCTTAGGGCACCAGCCTCAAGACGGGCGGCAGCCCGTCCCGTGGCACGTTCCGTCACCTGTCACAAGCATTGGCTGTCGTGCGTCTTTTCGGTGCAATGCCCTTCACGGCAGCAGACCCACAGGAGAATCCGATTCCCGTCGCCGTGGCGGGCGCGGCAATCGCCACTTTCACCGACATATATGCCGACTCGGCCAAGGGGGCGGTGCCGGCATTGCAGCAAAACCATCGTCGCCTCACCGCACAATCGAACAGGGCTTCGAGGTCGCGGTGGTCAGAGACGCGACCGCCGCCGCGATCATTCCAGACGGCGACGGCTACCTGGCGGCGCTCGTCAACTTCCGGTTCATCGCCAATGCCGTCTGGACGACTGCGCAGACCGTAGAGCATCTGAGGGCAAACAGCTGACGCCGATGCGGCGCCGATTCCGTCGTTTGTCACAAACACGGGCCGCATTCGTCTTGTCAATGCAGTCCAAGCTTCCGGAATCATCAGGAGACTCGGTATGTCGAACATCGATCAAATGCGCCGCAACGTGTTGATCAGCGGCGCGGCACTCGCGGCCGGAATCGGCCTTCCCCTAGCGGCAACCGCCGCTCAACCCAAAGGAGCTACACAGATGAACACGATCACAACCAAGGACGGCGTGCAGATCTTCTTCAAGGACTGGGGCCCCAGGAAGGGGCAGCCCGTCGTCTTCCATCACGGCTGGCCGCTGAGCGGGGACGACTGGGACACACAGATGCTGTACTTTGCCGTGAACGGTTATCGCGTCATCGCCCACGATCGGCGCGGCCACGGCCGCTCGAGCCAGGTCGCCGTCGGCCACGACATGGACCATTACGCCGCGGATGTTGCCGCAGTGGTCGAGCACCTCGATCTGAAGAACGCTATCCACATCGGGCACTCCACCGGCGGCGGCGAAGCGGCCCGCTACGTCGCGCGCCACGGCCGGAAGCAGGGCCGCGTCGCTAAGCTGGTGCTGATCGGCGCGGTGCCTCCAATCATGCTCAAGACCGCCGCCAATCCGGGCGGCCTGCCCATCGAGGTCTTCGACGGCCTGCGGAAGGAACTCGCGGCGAACCGCGCGCAGTTCTACCTCGATTTCGCCAGCGGTCCGTTTTATGGATTCAACCGGCCGGGCGCGAAGGCGTCCCAAGGCGTGATTCAGAACTGGTGGCGCCAGGGCATGATGGGCGGGGCGAATGCGCACTACCTGGGTATCAAGGCCTTCTCCGAGACGGATTTCACGGAAGACCTGAAAGCCATCACGGTGCCGACGCTGGTTATGCACGGCGACGACGACCAGATCGTGCCAATTGCCGACTCCGCATTGCTCTCGGCGAAGCTGCTGAAGAACGGCGTGCTGAAGGTTTACGAGAAGTTCCCGCACGGCATGTGCACGACGCACGCCGACGTGATCAATCCGGACCTGCTCGCGTTCGTCAAGGGCGCGGGCGCCGTCAGCGATCGCGCGAACGCCGAGCCGGTAGTAGGCACAGCGCACGCCGCCTAGATAGGAGACACGACATGCTCGGGCGACATCGCGCTCTCCGGCGGTTGGAACGCGGAGGTCATCGTCTTCGACCTGCCGGGGGAGGCGAACGCCGAGTAGCGTGCCGCCGGTCAGCATCATCGGCATTTCGGGAAGCACGCGCCTCGGCTCCTTCAACTCGGCGCTGCTGCGCGCCGCGGCGTCCTCGCTGCGCGAGGGGGCGCGGCTGCGCATCGAGTCCATCGCGTCCATCCCGCTCTACAACGGCGACGAGGAGGCGGCACGCGGCGTCCCCGAGGCGGTGGCGCGATTGAAGGACGCGATCGCGGAGGCCGACGGCCTGCTGCTCGTCTCGCCCGAGTACAACAACAGCCTGCCCGGCGTGGCGAAGAACGCCATCGACTGGCTTTCCCGGCCGCCGGCCGACATCGCCCGCGTGTTCGGCGGCAAGCCGGTGGCGATTGCCGGCGCCTCGCCGGGCGGGTTCGGCACCGTGCTGTCCCAGAACGCATGGCTCCCCGTGTTCAAGTCCCTTGGCGCGGAGCTCTGGTCCGGCGGGCGGCTTCTCGTCTCGCGCGCTGGAAGCGTCTTCGATGCGAACGGGGAGATCCAGGACCCTCGGGTTCGCGAGAACGTGCGCAGCTTCGTCGCGGGCTTCATCGCCTACGTGTCCGCGCGAAAGCGCCCGCCGCGGGGATGAAAGCGACAGCGAAGAAGCCGCCCGCGATCGTCGCCGCTACGCGCTCGCTTCGCGTGTCACAGACGCCTGGAGCGCTTCGTCTTGTAGGTGCAATCCGATGATGTCGGTCAGCACCATCTAGGAGAAGCGAAATGAGATCACTGAAGAAGTCCCGCCTGGTCACCTCCATCATTCTTGCTCTGGCTGCCGGCGTTGCGCTCGGCGCCTCGAGCTACACCCATGCGCAAGCGACGAAGCCCAGGCCGGGCGCCGCGCAGCAGAGCAGCGCGCCGCCGAAACTGTTCGACCCCAACGATATCGTCATCCTGCTGCTCGATCACCAGACCGGCCTGTTCCAGACCGTCAAGGACATCACGATCCAGGAACTGCGCACCAACACCGCAGCTCTCGCGAAGCTGGCGACGCTCGCCAAGATCCCCGTCATCACCACGGCATCGGAGCCCAACGGGCCCAATGGACCATTGATGCCGGAGATCCGCCAGCTCGCGCCCGGCGCCACTTATGTCGCGCGCAAGGGCGAGATCAGCGCGTGGGACAACGCGGATTTCGTCAAGACGGTACGCGCAACCGGCAAGAAGACGCTGATCATCGCGGGCGTCTGGACAAGCGTCTGCGTGGCCTTCCCGGCGATCCAGGCGAAGGCGGATGGCTACACGGTCTACGCGGTGATCGACGCCTCCGGGGACATGAGCCTGATGGCGTCCCAGGCGGCGCTTGACCGCATGACGCAAGCCGGGATCATCCCCGTCACCACGAACGTGATCGTCACCGAGGTGCAGCGCACCTGGGCTCGCCCGGATGCCGCGCAATACGCCGACCTGTACGGCGAATTCGCCCCCCACTACCGCGCGGTGATCGAGAGCTACAACAAGGCGCAGGATGCCGCGCGGAGCAAGTGATCTCGAGGAAAGCGACATGACGCTCGCGACCCGGGTATCGGCGGGGATCTCCGTGCCCGACAGTCCGCTCATTTCGCGGGCGATCGAGTACGCGCGGCAGAGCTCCGAGCCGTACCTGTTCAACCACGTCATGCGCTCCTGGCTGTTCGCGGTGAAGCTCGCGCAGCTTCGCCAGGCTGCGCACGACGAGGAGGTGCTGGCGCTGGCGACCCTCCTGCACGATCTCGGACTGGAGAAGGCCTTCAGCGGGCCGCTCCGGTTCGAGGTCGAAGGCGCGAACGCGGCACGTGCCTTCGCGCGCCGCCAGGGAATCAATGGGCCCCGTGCGCAGCTCATCTGGGACGGAGTGGCACTCAACTCGACGCCTTCGATTGCACTGCACAAGGAGGTCGAGGTCGTTTTGTGCACGGCTGGAATCGGCCTGGATTGGGGCGGATGGGGTTCCGAGGCGCTGACCAGGGCGCAGATGGACGAGATCGTCAACGTGTTTCCACGACTGGACATGAAGCAGCGCTTTTCCCAGGCTGTCTGCCGGATCGTCGAGACGCGTCCCGACACGACCTACGACAATTTCTCCCGCGACTTCGGCGAGCGCTTTGTCCCAGGTTACAAGCGACCGTCGACGGTGGATTTACTGCTGAACTCGCCGTTCAAGGAGTGAGGGGGCGGCAGGTGACCCGGATGCAATCCTTGGCGCGTACGCGTGCCGATCTCGCCGCGCGTCACAAACGCGGGCCGCACTTCGTCTTATCGGTGGAGGTCTGGCGAGATCTTTCAGGACTCCAATCCACCATCACCCAAACCTAAGAGGAGCAAACATGGACATGGCCTCACGCCCCGGTAGAACGGGGACCGACGACTTGGTTCCGTCGCGCTACGCGCTGCGGGTCGGCGAGATTGACGTGCTGGTGATCAGCGATGGGGTGCTACCGTTGCCACCCGCGACGTTGGCCACCAATGCCGACCCGGCCGAGCTGGCGGCCTGGCTGGACGACATGCGCCAGCCGCCGGACGTGTTCACGTGGCCGCTGAACGTGGTCGTGGTGCGTAGCGGCGGCCGGACCGTACTCATCGACTCTGGGGCCGGGTCGGAGTTCCCGGACATCCCGCGGGCCGGGCTGCTGGCCACGCGACTGGACGCCGCCGGCATCGATCCCGCATCCGTGACCGACGTGGTGCTTACCCACCTGCACGTGGACCACGTGGGCGGGCTGCTCGCCGACGGGCTGAGGGGCCGGCTGCGTCCGGACGTGCCGATCCACCTGGCGGCCGCCGAGGTCGAGTTCTGGACGTCGCCCGATTTCTCCCGCAACACTTTTGGCGGCTTTCCGAACGTGCTTCGGTCGGCCGAGAGGCGGTTCATCGACGAGTACCGCAGCCAGCTGCGGCTGTTCGAGGCGGAGTACGAGGTGGCGCCCGGGGTGGTCGTCCTTCGCACCGGCGGCCACACCCCCGGGCACAGCGTGGTCCGCCTGGCGTCCGGCGGCGACCGTCTGACCTTCCTCGGCGATGCCGTGTTCCAGGACCATTTCGACCGCCCCGACTGGTACAACGCTTTCGACCACGACCCCGAGGAGGCGGTCCGCGTCCGGATCCGTCTCTTGCGGGAGCTGGCTGCGACCCGCGAGCCGCTGGTGGCCGCTCACGTGTCGTTCCCGTACGGCCGGGTGGCGCTCGCCGGCGACGTCTTTCGTTGGATACCGGCCATCTGGGAGTACTGACCGCTCGTTGCGTTAGGGCCGAACCAAGCGCCGCACCAGACCGGGGTCGAAACGCCGGCCCCGGCAGGCGAGCCGTGTCGTTCGGTGTCATGCAAAGGACTCAACCATGAATCGCATCCTGATCGTCGGTGCCGGCTTCGCTGGCATGTATGCAGCCCTGTCCGCCGCGCACCTGCGCGACAAGCAAGGCGTCTCGCCCGACATGCTCGAGATTACCGTCGTTTCGCCAGAGCCGCGGCTGGTGATTCGTCCCCGCCTTTACGAGCGTGCGCCCGAGACCATGGTGGCACCGCTCGCGGAAGTGTTTGATGCCGTCGACGTCCGATACGAACAGGGCCGGGTCGACGTCATCGACTCCGCCAGCAAGTCGGCCGTGATCGTCGGGCGCGACGGGGTGCGGCGCTCGCTGCCCTACGACCGCCTCGTGCTGGCGGCCGGCAGTCAAGGGGCCAAGCCGGACATCCCAGGCCTTGCCACGTACGGCTTCACCGTCGATCAGGTCGACGACGCGATTGCACTCGAGCACCACCTCTACGCCCTGGCGAAGCGGCCATCCTCTGCCGCCCGCGACACGGTGGTCGTCGCCGGCGGCGGCTTCACCGGCATCGAGGTGGCGACCGAAATGCCATCGCGCCTGCGCGCCATCCTCGGGCCGAAGGCAAACGTCCGCGTCATCATCGTCGACCGCAACCAGGCCATCGCGCCGGCGATGGGCCCCCATCCGCGACCGCTGATCCAGAAGGCGCTGCGCGAGGCCGGCGTGGAAACCAGGCTCGGCGTGAGCGTCTCGGCGCTGAACGAGAGCAGCGTCAGCCTGAGCGACGGGCAGTCCATCGAGAGCGCGACCGTGATCTGGGCGGGCGGCTTCCGCGCGAGTCCACTCACCGCGCAAGTCCCGGCTGAGCGCGATCGTTCCGGCCGACTGGTGGTTGACCGCAATCTGCGCGTTGTCGCGGTGCCGACGATCTTCGCAGCCGGCGACACCGCGCAGGCGGCGACGGACGACCTGGGCCACCTGGCGCTCATGTCGTGCCAGCATGCCAACCGGCTCGGTGCCTCCGCCGGGTTCAACGCGGCGGCGGACCTGCTCGGCGTGCCGCTGGAGCCCTATCAGCAGAAGAACTACGTCACCTGCCTCGATCTCGGCCCGTCCGACGCCGTGTTCACCAGAGGCTGGGACAGTCAGGTCGAGATGAGCGGCGACAAGGCCAAGGCGATGAAGCGCGAGATCAACACGCAGTGGATCTATCCGCCGCGCGCCAACCGCCCGGACGCCTTCAAGGCCGCCGACTGGGCGCGGCTGGTCGACTACTAACGCACGTTGTGCACGACGTCCAACCCGTCGCCGACAAGGTGCAAACATGCCGACGCTAACGACACCGCGCGCCTCAGGGCGCTCTCCCAATACGATCGTGCTGGTCCACGGCTTCTGGGTGACGCCGCGCAGCTGGGAGCACTGGATCCCGCACTACGAGGCGAAGGGCTACCGCGTCCTCGCCCCCGCATACCCCGGTTTCGAGGTCGAGGTCGAGGCGCTCAACGCCGACCCTACGCCGGTCGAGCGGCTCACGGTCCCGGCGGTCATCGCGCATCTGGAGTCAATCGTCGGGGCGCTCGACGCCCCTCCGATCCTCATGGGCCACTCGGCGGGCGGCACGTTTGTGCAGATCCTGCTCGACCACGGCTTCGGCGCTGCGGGAGTGACGTTCAACTCGGCGCCGACCGAGGGCGTTCTCGTCCTGCCGTGGTCGCAGATCCGGGCGTCGTTCCCGGTGCTCAAGAGCCCGGCGAACCGGCACCGGGCGGTCGGCCTCACGTACGAGCAGTGGCGCTACACCTTCACCAACACGTTTCCCGAGGCCGAGGCGCTGGCACTGTACCAGCGATATCACGTGCCCGCGTCGGGCGGCATTTTCTGGGACAGCGCGCTCGCGAACTTCACGCCCGGCCGGCAGGCGACCTGGGTCAACTACCGCAACGCGGCGCGGCCCCCGCTGCTGTTCATCTCCGGCGGTGAGGACCACCTGATGCCGCCTGTCGTGCAGCACTCGAACGCGGCGCACTACACGGCGGAGACGCTCACCGAGGTGACGGTGTTCGAGGGGCGCTCTCACCTGCTCCCTGCGCAGCGCGGCCGGGAGGAGATCGCCGACTACGCGCTCTCGTGGGCCGAGCGGCACGTGGTCTCGCTCGCCAAATCAACGGCGTCGTAATGGGCCTCGCCGAGTCGACCGCTCGCCTGCTTCGTTATCCGAGCGTGGCACTCTGGCCAACATCTGTTCCAAGCCAACGATAGCACCGACCGCCTAAACACCGCCGTCGGCCACGTACTCGATTTTTTCCGCGAGCAACGCGAGCACGGCCTGGCGATTGCCCGTGCCTATTGCGGCCAGGAACTTGCTGAGCACGCGCTCGCGACACTCCGGGGTAATGAGGAATCGAGCCCGGCTGTCACGCAGGTGCGTACGTGAGCGATGAATCAACTGGCGGCAGGCGGTTTCGGATTTGCCGACCATCCGTGCCACTTCGGGATAGTCATAGTCGAAGACTTCGCGGAGCAGGAACGCGGCCCGCGCCTCCGAGCCGAGGCGCTCAAGAACAGCCAGGAAGGCGGCCGAGACCTCGTCGGCGATCTCGCACTCCTCTTCGGGGGAACTGACGCAGTCCTCGACGATGGATTCGGACAGCCAGGGCGCCTTGTCCTGCTCGCGCTCCTTCTTCAGGTGCCGGAGACGGTCCAGGCACAGGCGGGTCGTGACGGTGACCAAAAAGCCCGTTGGCGACAGGATGTCGTTCCCCGCGGCTTCGTGCCAGCGCAGGTAGGCGTCCTGCAGCACGTCCTCGGCGTCGGCGCGGGTCCCCAGCATGCGGTAGGCGGTCCCGAACAGGCGAGACCGGTGCGATTCGAAGATGTCCGCCGCCCCATTCAGCGTCACTGTCGTTTGCATTTCTTCACCTCGAGCATCCCTGGCGCGACCTCATGAAAGCGTAGAGGCGCGCATCCCGAACCCGCCGACTATGCCTTGGACGAAGAGCGCCTCCTCGCTCTCGTCCCATTCCAGCTCGGGCGGCGTGCGCTCGAGCCAGCGAGCCTCGTTCCCGTGCAGAGCATCCTCGACTTCCGTGCCGAACACGTCGTCCAGTTCCATCGTCGCCTCCGTCCGTTGATGTGGGGGAACCCGCCGGGAGCTTCAGGCATTCACCGGAACGGGCACGCTGTCAGGATGCGCCGTGACCATGGACAGGACATGCCATGGCGCCCGCGTTGCATGTCAGTTGACACGAGTAGGTTGCGTGAGCCACTGGCGCCAGCGGGATGGACCCGGGGGGCGCCCTAGCTGGCCCACTGATGCGTACGCGGCGCGCGCCGGCGCTTAACCAGTCGCTGCGGGCGGTGTATGCTGCCCCGTTCCTCGTCCCGCGCGCCGGCTCGGAGTAAAAGAGGTGCTCCCCAAGCGGTTTATCCGGAAGGAGCTGTTGGCGGCAGTCGTGCTGCGGTATGCGCTGGCGCCCGCCTGCGTCCTGCTCACGGTGCTGGTGCATCTTTCGCCGGTCGGCTCGCTGTTTCCTATCGCAGGCCTGTTCGCGTTCGCCGCGCTCTGCGCGGCGTGGTTCGGCGGCCCAGGTCCTGGTTTCCTGACGGGGGCGCTTGGCGCGCTTACGCTGCCACAGCTCGTGACGGTGAGCTATCCGTTGCTCGGCGGTTTTCTCGACCTGCCTCGCTTGATGGTGTTCTCCGTGATGGGGATTGCCGTGGGCTGGGGAAGCTCTCGACGACGCAGGAAGCTGCGCGAGCAGGAGCGCTACGCACGCGCCATGGAGTCGAGCGACGATGGCTTCTGGGACTGGATCCCCGCCACCGACACGGTCTACGCCTCGCCACGGCTCCTGGAGATCTACGGCTTCTCCCCAGGCACGACGTTCAACGGCCACGACGACTTGGTGCGGAGCATTCCGTTCCATCCCGAGGACCGTCTGCAGCTGGCGAGCGCGACCGCCGAGCACTTCGCCGGTAAGAGGGCGCGCCTCGACATCCAGGTGCGGTTCACCCGCGACAGGGAGACGCGCTGGGTGCACGTTGCCGCCGTGGCGCTGCGTGACTCTTCCGGCGCGGTGGTGCGCTGGACCGGCACGGTGCGAGACATAACCGAGCAGAAGCGCGTCGAGGACGCGCTGCTCGAATCCGAGCAGCGCTACGAGCTCGCCATGACGGCGAGCGAGTCGGGATACTGGGATTGGAACGTGCTCACCGACCGCTTCTTCATCTCGGCGCGAGCGAATGAACTCGTCGGATTCCCATCCGAAGCCACGTTTACCACCAGGGCCAATTTTCGTGCGCTCATCCCGGTAAATCCGGACGACTGGGCGACGTGGGAGGCCGCGCGGGAGGAATTGTTTGCCGGAGAGGGAGAGCGCCTTGCCATGGAGCTGCGCTACATCGTGCGCGGCGAGACGCGCTGGCACGCCCTCCAGGCCATCTGCAAGCGCGACGACACCGGGAACGTCGTGCGGTGGTCCGGATCGGCAACCGACGTCACGGAACGCAAGAGGGCGGAGGAAGAATTGCGGGCGATGGAGCTCAAGCTGCGCCAGGCGCAACGCCTCGAGGCGATGGGAACGCTTGCCGGTGGAATCGCCCATGACTTCAACAACATCCTCGGAGCGATCCTCGGCTACGGTGAGATGGCGCTGCGCGGCGTGCCCGAAGGAAGTCGCCTCGCGCGCGACCTCGGCAGCATCATGGTCGCCGGCGAGCGCGGGCGCGCGCTCGTGGAGCGCGTGCTGGCCTTCAGCCGCAGCGCGGTCGGCGAGGTCGTGCCGGTCCACTTCGAGGGGGTGGTGCGCGAGGTGCTCGACCTGGTTTCGGCGAAGTTGCCGTCGAGCGTGGCCGTGCATGCCAAGCTGCGCGCGGGGTCCGCGGCGGTACTCGGCGACGCGACACAGGTGCACCAGATGGTGTCCAATCTTGCCACCAATGCCATCCAGGCAATGCCAGCCGGCGGAACGCTTTGCGTTGAGCTCGCCATCGAGCGCCTCGAGGCTCCTCGCGCCGCGACGATCGGTGCGCGCGGGGCTAGTGAATACGTCGTGCTCACGGTCGCGGATACCGGCGTCGGTATAGCACCGGAGATCGTTGATCGCATATTCGACCCCTTCTTCTCCACAAAGGAAATCGGCACCGGTACGGGCCTGGGACTCTCGCTCGTGCACGGCATCGTCACCGCACTCGGCGGCGCGATTGACCTCTCGAGCACTCCCGGCACCGGCAGTACTTTTATCGTCTACCTGCCGCGCTCTGGCGACGCTACGGAGCCTCGCGATTCAAAGCAGTCGCCTCCCCCACGCGGTAACGGCCAGCGTGTGCTGATTGTCGACGATGAGGAGCCGCTGGTGCAGCTTGCGACCCGCATCCTTGCGGATCTGGGCTACGCGCCGATCGGCTTCACTTCGAGCGCGGCTGCGCTCGCGGCGTTCCGCGCCGACCCTGAACGTTTCGATGCGCTCATCACCGATGAGCGCATGCCGGAGATATCGGGCTCGGCGCTTATCCGGGAAGTGCGTGGCATGCGCAACTCCCTGCCCGTAGTGCTGATGAGCGGCTATGTGGGACCGGCAGCGAAGAAGGCGCGCGGCGGCTTGGTCGACGAAATGCTGCAGAAGCCGCTTTCGGCGCACGACCTCGCCACGAGCCTGGCCAAGGTGTTACGCCTCTAGTTTCGGGATGTCCGTTGCCGACTTGCGGGGGAGAAACATTATGCGAATTTTCCTGGCAGGTGGCACTGGTGTTATCGGCATTCGGTTACTGCCGCTCATGTTGGCTGAAGGGCATGTCATCGCGGCGATGACACGGACGCGGGGGAAGATCGACGGACTGCGCGCCATTGGCGTCATTCCGGTTCTTTGTGATCTCTTCGACCAGGCGTCTCTTATGGCGGCGGTCAAGGACTTCCAGCCAGATGTCATCGTTCATCAAGCAACTGATTTGCCGGACCAGATCGACAAGCTTGCCGAATTCCTCCCTGGGAACGATCGTGTGCGGAGCGAAGGCACCCGGAATCTCCTGACAGCAGCGCAGGCAGCAAAGGCTTCAGGGTTCGTTGCCCAGAGCATAGCCTGGCGCACGGGGCCTGGCACCGGGCCGGTGCTCGACGCTCACGAGAATGGGGTGATCTCAGCGGGCGGGACCGTGCTGCGTTATGGGCTGTTCTACGGACCCGGAACATTCTTCGAGAACGACCCGCCGCCGCCCCCCCGGATCTACGTCGATGACGCCGCACGGCGCACCATGCCGTTTCTCGCGGGGCCGCGGGGGATTTTCACCATCACTGACGAGGACCTGGCGTCATGACCGGGCAAACAAGAGTTGGCAGGCACGACGTTGCCGCGGATGCCGAAGCGCTCCGCAAGCTGCATGTTCCGGGCGATCCTTTGCTCCTGGCCAACGTTTGGGATCCGACGAGCGCTCGAGTTGTTGAAGCCGTCGGCATGCGCGCGATTGCCACGAGCAGCAACGCGCTCGCGCCCGTAAACGGTTATGAGGATCACGGCCACTTGCCAGCCGACGTCGCGTTCAGTGCGCTTCGACGCATCGCTGACGCCGTGAGCCTGCCAGTCACGGCAGACCTGGAGGATGGCTATGGACTATCACCGGAGGAATTCGTCGATCGCCTTGCCAATGCAGGCGCCTGTGGGGCGATCCTGGAGGACAGCGACCATCGGGCTGGCGCGCTTGTTGACGCAGACCGGCACGCAGAACGTATTGCCTCTGTCAAGGCCGCTGCGCGTGCCCGAGGCTTCGACCCTGTAATCAACGCACGGGTCGACTTGCACTTTTACAACGCCCCCGTCGAGGAAGGCTTGAGGCGCGCCAGAAAGTACTTGGATGCTGGTGCTGATTGCGTCTACCCGATCTTCCTGTCGGACGCATCGGCCATACGGCAGTACGTCGCCCTCGGCCCGACGAATATCCTGTATGGCCCGGGGAGCATCCCGCTTGGCGAGCTCGCCAGACTTGGCGTGGCAAGGATTAGCGTTGGTTCGTTCCTCTTCCGGCTCCTGCAAAAACGGCTTGAGATCGCGACAGACGCGCTCCTTCGCTTCGACGATGGGGGCTTTGGACCTGAATGGCAAAGTGATCTGTTGAAAATGAAGTTATTCGTGATTGACAATGGGTAGACTCGACGCCTCACTGGCCACCGATTGACTCGGCTACTACCGACAGCAGCTCCCCGCGCGTGAATGGCTTCGGCAGCACGTTGCGGACCCCAAGCTGGCGGGCCACATCTCTCGAGGAAGCTATGCCCCGTCTGAATCTCGCGGAGAGAAGCAGTATCGGGCTGGCATACACGTCCCTTATGGACTTTATGGTCTTCCCGGCACTGCGGGGCGTCGGGACGTCGATGATGATGAGGTGCGGCTCTTCTCTCTCGATCGCGCGTGGCAGCCCCCGCGAGTCTTCGACGACGACGGTATAGCCTGCCTCGCCCAACCAGCGTTCGAGCAAGCCCAGAATCAAATCGTCCGGTTCGATGACATGTATGCGTCCTTTCACCTGCACGATACCCCTGCTGGGCGATTGCCCGATTCGGCCCCGATATCCGGGGGTTACGAGCGCACGCCACCTGGTCAAAAAATGCATTGCAGCCGACGAATCAGTCAGCATCGCGTCGGCATGGTCCTCAGTCTTGTCATTTGACACAATCGCCTCCCCGGGTAGACACGGCGGTGTCATACTTTACCTTCATCTTCTCCACGCTCAATGAAAGAGCCGACACAGGTGAACGCGCCTTCGCCAGAGAAGATATCGCCTGCTCTAACGCGCATTCTGATCGTCGACGACGATCCCTCGGTGCGCCAGATGGTCGTCGACTACCTGGGTGACAATGAGATACACGTCACCGCGCTCGCGAGCGGACGGGAAATAGCCGACGTGACTGCGCGCGAGATGATCGACCTCCTGATTCTCGACCTGAAGCTGCCCGGCGAGGACGGAATGGACATCGCACGCCGCATACGCGCCGATTCCAACATGCCGATCATCATGCTGACGGGCCGCAAGGAGGAAGCCGACCGGGTGATGGCGCTGGAGCTCGGCGCGGACGATTACCTGACGAAGCCTTTCTCGCCGCGCGAGCTGCTGGCGCGCATTCGCTCCCTGCTACGCCGTTCGCGCTCCCACGAAACCGTGGCGGACGGCCTGGCGAAAGTACGCGCCTACCGCTTCGCGAGCTGGGAGCTGAATGTCCGGGTGCGGCGCCTGAAGTCGCCGCAGGGTGAACTGATCGCGCTGAGGAACGCCGAGTTCAACCTGCTCGCGGCATTTCTTGCCTCTCCGCAGCGGGTGCTCTCACGCGAGCAACTGCTCAGCATGTCGCACCTGCACAACGACGAGGTCTACGACCGCGCGATCGACACCCAGGTGGGTCGTCTGCGCAGAACGCTCGAAGAGCACGGCGCCGGCCAGGAGCTGATCCACACCGAGCGGGGAACGGGGTACGTATTCGCGGTACCCGTCGAAGTCGTGCGCTGAGCTCAATTCCTCGGACGGATCAGGGTAGGTCGAGAGATCGAGTCCACGTTTTTCCTCGATACGGGTTGCTCTTCGTTCCCGATCCCAACCAGCAGACCGCGCGAAGGCTCATGCCCGGCCTCGCCCCGAAGAGCAACTGGACTTCGATGCCACTCATGACCGGCTAGACGAATAGAAGCCGGTTTCCGTGACTTAGAAGGGCATTTCTGGGCTGCAAAATGGGCGTCCAGGGATTCGCCCTCCCACACTCCCGGCTTCCCGCCCTTTCGCGCGATAATCTCGCTCCCACACCTTCAACTAGGGAGTTCACCATGGCAAGCACGCATACCGGAAAAGAAGGCGCGGTCTCGGCCGCGGTTGAAGCACTGCGCAAGGCGATGATCGCCGGCGACAGGTCGGCTCTCGACAGGATCTCCGCAGCGGAGCTGAGCTACGGCCACTCGAGCGGCCGGCTGGAGAACAAGGCCGAGTTCATCGAGGCCCTGGCGTCGGGCAAGTCGGGCTTTTCCGCGATCGAGCTGGAAGGCCAGAAGATCAATGTGGTGGACACGATCGCACTGGTGCGCCACACCTTCCACGGCACCCGCCGCAAGGAAGGCGACATGGTGAAGCTCTACACGCTCCTCATCTGGCTCCAGCAGCAGCATCAATGGAAGCTGCTCGCGCGCCAGGCCGCGAAGCTTTGAGGCTACCCGGCAAATGGGAGTTGATGCCCAGCTCCATTAGACTCCGCAAATGCCGCTTTCCGAGAAGAAGCGAAGCATTCTGCTCGCGCCATTCGCGATATCGCCGATCCTGCAGCGATTCGCGTGGCCGGGCATCGCGGGACTCCTGATTTTCGGAATCGGGCTTTGGCGGCAAGTGGATTGGCTGATGGTGATCGGCGCCATCCTCGCCGCGCCGGTCATCTGGGCCGATGCCGTGCTGGTGCTGGTCTATATTCCATACCTCCTTTTCGACAGCATTCGGCGCAGTCTGAACCGGAACAAGTGACCGAGGCCCGGTCGGACTACGGCAACATCCTTTCTCCCACCACCCCGCGCCCTCCGGGCGCACCCCGCCCTCCCGCCGCGCTGCATCGCGGCGGTCGTTTGGCGGCCCGGAGACATGCTTTTCGAATTCCCGCCTCACCCTCGGGCAGGAGGGGAACATCTGTGCTTACTCCTGTCGATTTGGCCGGGTACGGATCGACAATAGGGCGCAGGCACCTATCGAAAGGAGTGAATCATGCCCGGCACCATCCGTCTTCACCGCGTACTCAAGGCGCCGCCCCAGCGGGTCTACAAGGCGTTTCTCGACCCTGCCGCCATGTGCAAGTGGCTGCCGCCGTACGGCTTCACCTGCACGGTCCATCACGTCGATGCCAAGGTCGGCGGCACGCACAAGGCGTCGTTTACCAACTTCATCACGGGGAAGAGCCACTCCTTCGGCGGGAAGTATCTCGAGTTGAAGCCGGACGAGCTCATCCGCTACACGGACAAGTTCGATGACCCGAACCTGCCTGACGAAATGCGGGTGACCGTGACGCTGAAGAAGGTGTCGTGCGGAACCGAGCTGACGGTCGTGCAGGAAGGGGTCCCCGACGTTATCCCCGCCGAACAGTGCTATCTCGGCTGGCAGGAGTCGCTTATGCAGCTTGCGAATCTGGTGGATCCGGAGATTCCGGGATAGCTCCCACCCCCCCCCCAACTCCCACCACCCCC